>Ga0163111_10000190_pt1 | contig 35898 bp, 36 predicted proteins | sample CRUFie1St18metaG_FD_109645 | JGI IMG/M metagenome (GOLD analysis project Ga0163111, IMG submission 109645) | Marine microbial communities from the Costa Rica Dome - CRUD Field 142mm St18 metaG | ecosystem: Environmental > Aquatic > Marine > Oceanic > Photic zone | place: Costa Rica: the Eastern...
AGGCTATGTTTCAAATTTTGAAATTGAACAAAAGGTAATATATTTATTATCAACTTGTCATTGGTCAAAAAAAATAGATAGAATATTATTAGGAAAAGATAAAAAGAAGATTGATTTAGATTTCGATATAGTTAAAAAAAGAAATATAATTAATGACAATATATATTCTATAGATCCTAATGGGTGTGAGGATATAGATGATGCATTACAATATAATTTTATAGACAATAAACATTATGTTCGTATACATATTGCAGATGTAACTTCATTTTTTGAAAATGATTCTTTTATATGGGATGAAATGAAAAATAGAGTTGAAAGTATATATCTAAATGAAAAACAGATTTATATGTTTCCAAAAGAATATACTGTTAATTATTTATCATTAAAAAATGATAATAAATACAAAAGGTCTATAACATGTGTTATAATATTCGATTTAAATTTTAATATTGAAAAATATTATTTTGAACGTAATTTAATTAAAATTATAAATTTATCTTACGATGAAGCAAATAAAATGATAGATGAAAATAAAAATAATGATTTATTAATGTTAAATAAAATTGCAAAAACTAATTACAAAAAATTAGTAAAAAATGATAATTTGTATTTAGATTCTCACCAACTAGTTGAATATTTTATGATACTCGCAAATAATAAGGTAGCTGAGTATATATCTAAACATGATGAAAATTGTTTATTACGTGTACAAGAAAAAAAAGATATTAATAATTATAAAATTAAAAATAAATATTCAAATAAATTAAATTTATTGCAAATGAATAGAGCAGAATACAAATATAAAAGTGATAATAATACCCATAATGGTTTAAATTTAGATTTATATACACATTTTACTTCTCCAATAAGAAGATATGCAGATTGTCTTGTACATCAATGTATAAATAATATTGAATTAAATAATAAAAAAGAAATATCAATAGAAAAAGTTTTTAATTTAAATCATTATCATAGTCATTATAAAAAATGTTTAATATATGAAAATGAAATAAATTTAGTAACAGAGATTATTCAACAAAAAGATAAATCATTTATTGATCTAGAATGTGTGATATTATTTTTTAATAAAAATAGATGTCGAGTAATGACATTAGATGAAAAATATATATTTGATATTAATATTTTAAATGAAAAAATAGAAAATAGTTCTAATGTAGAAATTATAAATAATTCAAATGAACAAGTAACTATAATATACAATGATAAAAAAATAATTTTATCAATATTAGATAAAATTATTACAAGAATATGTTATATACCACATGATTTAAAAAAAATTAAAGGATATATACAGAAACCAAATTTATCATTTAATTTATAATTTAATCACAATTTTCTTCATTTGGGTTAGTGCTGCTTTCTATGCATTTTATATTAACTATATTTGAAGAATTATCAATTTCTAAACATTTAAATTTTTTATTTTCTGTACATATTTGTAAATTTAATTTAGTAATAATATAATCATTTAGAGGTTTTATATAATTGGTATATATTTTATTATAAATTGTTGAAAATCGTTTCAATTCAGGTAAATTAATCCATAAAATATTTTTTGAAACCAAATCAAACTTTGAATAATTATTTATATCTAATTCATCAATTAATGGACATGTATTTTCTTGGCAATATTTTTTATATTCTTTTTTTTTCTTATTTAATTTTATAATATCATTATTTATATTTATAATATTAATATATACTGTTTCAAAATCATTTTTTTTATTAGCAATACGAGATATATTTTCTCCAGACCGAATAACATTTACATAATAATTAATTAAAAACCTATTTATATCATTTAAAAAAGATTTATGTGTATTAATACTTTTATTTAAATTTTCTTCTAAAGTTGTTAATTCTGTTTCAAATTTTTTATTTGCATTTTCGATATCTTTTTTAATATTTTTTGGAATACCTTGGAATATCAAATTATTTATTCTTTCTTTTCCTCCTATTGTACATACCCCATTATTAGTAATCGGTGAACATTTACCTCTATATAAATTTAAAGCTGCATTTTTATATTCAAATGTTGAATTATTTAATCCACAAGAATTTTTTACCTTAAAAGTATTTTCATCTATAAATTGAAAGTCGGTTTTTTTACATATTTTACCTTTAACTTCGGAAATATTTGGATATAATTCCATATGTTTTAATCCAACATACTGAGTTGGTAAAATATCTTTATCAGATTCGTTTAAATTTTCATATTTATCTGTTTGTCCAATTTTACATTTACTATATTCACCATTACTATAACATGTTCCATATAATAAACCTAATTTAAATAATCCTTTACATCCTTTATCAGTATATATATGTAAATTTGATTCATCAAATCCATATGTTTCATTTTTACATTTATTATCACTATATTCTTGAATCAATTCCAAATTGTAATCTTTAAATCCTGTTATTTTAGATGAAAATATTGAATCAATATTTTTAGTTTCATTATTACATATAACAGGTCTATCATTTGTAACTCTTTTAAAACCACCAAAAGTTGATATATCTGCAGGACTTGAACAAAAACCAATTTTATTTTTATATGAAAAAACTCCTATACATCCATTTCTAATTTCTAAATCACCATTTTCTAAAACTTTATATGTGTAACCTTCTTTACATTCTGAAAAAGGTATTTTTTGTGAATCAATTGTAGTGGATAATGACGAAAAATTTCTTGAATATTGATTAATTAAAAATGGTCTATCCGGATTAATATTAGTTTTATAATCATAAGTTTTAATTTTTGTTGATTGATTATATGTTGTTAAACCGTCTTTATCTTCAACAGACTTTTCAATTTCAATGCTTTTTTCTTTATCTTGATTATTTATATCATTAACTTTAGTTTCCTCTTGATTATCAGATTGTTTTTCAATATCATTTGATAAAAATATATTTTTTATTTTTTCACCAAAAGTTCTTTTATCATTTTCTTGTGTAAAATATAATAAACATAATATTAACAATATTAATAATAAAAAAAGAAAAATTAATTCAAAATTAATCATATATTATATATTATTATAAATGATTAAAATAATATTAATAAAAGTAAAAAAAATATAACAAAATTTATTCTAATTTATAAAAAATAACAAGTACTTCAGTTGATATCATATTAACTATATCTTTATTATTCATTTCTATTTCTTTTACTGAAGGAACAAGTTTATCTGAAATTAATAACCATTTTTTATTATATTGAATAATTGAATAATAACCCTTTTTATTTTTACATATTAAAGAGTAAATATCCCATCTAATATTATTTTGTAATTTATTATCATTATGAAATAATTTAATTTTATGCATAATATTAATTTTAATATTTTTTGGTTTATCGTGTAAGTAAAAAGGTAATAGTTTGGGTAGAGTTTCTAAAATATAGTTACTACTTTTATTCAAAATAGTTGTTTTTATCCAATTTTCAAATAATTGATTAATATTAATGACATTTTTCTGAACAATATTATCAATATTATCAAATTTTAAATCAATAATATAAGTACTTAGTATTTCTTCTTTATTATTATCATCTGGAATAATAAATTTAATTTTATCTTTTAGAATATTTCCAATAAAGAATAAATAAAAATCATAAATAGATCTTAATTCTAAAAAATCATCTATTGATTTTGACCAACCTATAAAATTAATATAATTTCGAAGTTCATTGAAATATTCTGAATTAATAGAATATCCATTTCTAAATGAATATATAATATTCGTTTTAATATATTCCTGTATATAAATAAATTTATAATTATTTGGGATTATATTAAGTAAATAATCAAAGGATATATCATTGAATAATGATATAATTAATCCTGATATATAATTTGAATTATAACCATCACCAATAATTTGATTTATATTTATAGTCATATTATTAAAATTATAACTTTTGAATGTTTATATATATTTAAAAATTTAAAACTTTATTCGTCTCCGGCTTTCATAATTTTTTTAACATTAATTTTAATTTCTCCTAATAATATCTTATTTATTTCTTCTGGATCGGGTAAATAATCTATAATATTTTTATAATAATTTGTAATATTTTCTATTTTTTCAGTATCTTTTGGATATCTACTATTTCTTCTTTCATATGTAATAATAAAATTAATTGCAACACCTATTCTACCGTATCTCCCACTTCTGCCAATACGATGAAGATAAACTTCTTTTTCTTTAGGAATATCATAATTGAATACTAATCCAATTTGTTGAATATCTATTCCACGAGCAATAATATCTGTTGAAATTAATACACGAATTTCACCATTTCTAAATTTTTCAAGAACATCTAATCTTTCTTGACATGTCATTTTCCCATGAAGTAAACCAATTTCATGTCCCTCATTTTCAAGTGCATTAAAAACATATTTTGCACGTGTTACCGTATTTACAAAAATAACAGATTGTGTTATAGAAATTTTTTTATATAGATCAATTAATGTTGGGATTTTATATTTTTCGTGTTCAAGACATACCTTATATTGTTGAATAACATCTAAACTTAATTTTTCTTCTTCTAAAGATATTTTAACAGGTTTATCTAAAAATTTCGATGCATATTGTAGTGTTTCTTTATTGAAAGTAGCAGAATAAACACAAATTTGTGTTCTTTTGGATAATTCAATAATTATTTTTCTTATTTGTTCAATAAAATCATTACTTAAAAGAGCATCTGCTTCATCTAGAATAAATGTTTTTATTTTATGTATATTAAATGCTTTAGCATAGATTAGATTAGATATTCTTCCTGGTGTACCTACTATGATATGTGATTTTGATGCATCATTTATATTCTTATCAACACTAATATAATCTCCACCAATTGATAAACATATTTTTACTTTCATATGTTTTGAAATTTTAGAAATTACAGTATGTATTTGTGTTGCTAATTCTCTAGTTGTTGCTAAAACTATACCTTGTGGATAATTGTGCTCTGGATTTATTCTACTTAGTAATCCAATACTAAATGCACCTGTTTTACCTGTACCTGATTGTGATTGTGCAATCATATCTACTCCTTTATGTAAAGGAATTATTGATTTACTTTGAATTGGAGTTGGTTCTGTAAAACCATAATCTGCAATTCCTTTTAATAAGTTTTGATAAACAGCTGTTTGTTTATTTGTAATTTTACTATTATTATTTAAGATAGCTTCATATATATCATCAAAAGTTTTATATATATCTATTTTATTTTTTGTTGTCATGTTATTTATTAACTATTTAATCTAACTTTAAGCATAAATTATTTTAAAATCAACTTTTAATTATTAATTGTGAAATTTCATCATAAAAATTATTATTACAAATATTATCCTTTTTTGGAGTATATTTTTTATATAATAAATTTGCAATTATTATTGTATTTGTAATATTTAAAATATTATTTAATTTTTGAATTAATGTATCAACCAAATTATTGTAATAATTTTGTAATTCTAGGTGTCTCATATTATTTAGATAATCAAAAGTATGAATTGGTATTTTATTGTATTCTAAAAAGTGAATATCAAAATTTTTAACTATTTGATTTAATCTATTTAATATTTCAAATTTCTGTTCAAATAAATATAAATTATATATATTATGTGTTTTACTTTGTAAATTTACTTTTTCTTTTTCTAAAATTACTATTTTAATAAATGATTTTAAAAATTTTAAATCATTATTTATAAATCTTTTTATATTTACTATTTCATTTAAATTTATCGCTGTACATGTTTTAGAAATATGTTTATTTAGTTTTGTATAATTTAACTTGAATTTTTGTAAATAGTTGGAATAATAATTATGTAAATATGATATGAATGAAAACATATACGAATTATTTAAATTAAATTTTATAAATAAATATATTAATGATTCTGAATTTTTTATTGATGTTAAATCGAAATTATATTTATTTAATTCATTAAGAATACATATATAATCATTTTCTGAAATAATATTTGTTATATTTAATAAAATAATACAATGAAAAATTGTAATATGATTATTATTCATATTTATATTTATATATATAATATTAAAATATTAATTTTAATAAATTAACTTTAAATTGTGATTAAATCTAAATTATTAATATCAAATGTAAATCATATAATGGATATAATAAATATACAAAATTTATTTAAATTATCAGATTCTGAAATAAAGAATAATATATTAAATTATTTACATAAATCAAATAAATTATTAAATTATTTTATAAAAGAGAAAAAAGAAAATATATTAAAGTTTCTAAAATTAGATACATATAATTTTAATATTTATAATAGTTTTATTGGATATAAATTGTTAACCACCGATGATACTGAATTTTGGAGAATGCTAGATAATAAAATGAATGAATATAATAATTATATATTTTCAAGCAAAAAATTATATTCTATTTTACTAAATGTTGGAAAAGATGATAATTTAGATAATGAATCTAAAATTTTTATTTTAAAAATAATAAATAATATGAAAAAAAACGGTGTAACTCAAAATAATACAAATATATTAAAAATTAAGAATTTAATTGATAAAAATAAATCAATTATAGAAGAAAAACTATTAACAAATGATTATATTAATATTGATAAAAAAACAATATTTCCTAATATAGATAATAATTCAAAAATTAAAGTAAAGTTAGATCATTCTAATTATTTTTATCTTTTAAATAATATCAATGATAGTAAAAAAAGAAAAAAAATAGAAGATATATATAATTCTAATTTAAAAAATTGTATTGAAGAAATTTCTAAAATTTTAATTTTAAGATACAAATATTCAAATTTATTAGGATATAATTCTTATTTTAATTATATAAATGATACAAACAATGATAATTCAGAAGTTATTAAATCTTTTATTAATAATTTATTAAATAAAATAAATGAAAAATCATATATTGAAATTCAGAAAATTAAGCAAGATTTAGGAAAAAATAATATTGAAGATTCAATTAACAATAATGATTTAATTTATTATCACAACAATTTATCATGTAAAGTATTATTTAAACCTAAAAATATTTTAAATATTATTTTTGCAATTTTTAAAGAATATTTTGATATTAATTTCATTCCTATAAATCTATACAAATGGAATAATAATATACAAGTTTATTTATGTACAAATTTTTCTAATGGTAAGAAATTAGGAATTATATATTTAGACTTGATTGAATCACAATCAAAAAAAGTAGATTGTCCTTTCTTTATGAAACTATCCGATAGATATAATTTAAATAAAAGTACAGAATTAGTATATTTGAGTATTATTTCAAATTATAAAAATTTTGATGAAGAATGTATAAATTATAATCAATGTATATTATTATTTAAAGAATTTGGACATGTTCTAAAGAATGTTTCTTACAAATCAAATGTGGGATTAATTAATTATGAAGAAGAATTTATTGATTTTCTTCCTCAAATTATGGAGTATTTTGCATTAGATAATGACACTATTAAAAAAATTTGTAATAATAATGATGAAAATTATCAACATATTATTTTTAGTAAAAATATAGATAAATGTTTCAAATTAAAACAAAAATGTGTTAATGCAACATTTGATCATATTATTCATAATTCACCTGATATTATAAAAATATTAATTGATTCAGTAAAAGAAAAAAAAGATAATCCTGTTTTAATAAATTTATATAAAGAATTAAACATTGATATTATGAATAACTGTTCTAATTTAATTAATACAGATATTGATTATATACCATATAATGTAATTATTTCTTTAATTAATGGGTCACAAGGAAAAATATATGGTAGTATTTTAAGTGATGTATTAGCATTTAATACATTTTTACAGATAAAAAATGGATATGGAAATGAATTTAGAAAAGAAGTATTAGAAGATATTACACAATCATTTAAATTATTATTAAATAAATTTATTGATAAATTTAATGTAAATGAAATTAATTTGTATACAAATTATCTATTAAATAAAGAAAATATAAATAATAATTCTGAAGATGAAAATAATGATTGTGAAGATTCTCCAACTAATCAATTATCTGAAGGAACCAATTTTTTTGATGAAAAAAACACTGAAGATTATAATGATGATGCAGATAAAGAAGAAGTTATAATTTATGAATAAAAAAATAATTTATATTAAACTATATAATAATATATATATATATAGTTTAATGAATAACAGAATTGAAATATATACTGATACATTATTTGATATAAAAAAATATAAAAATGGGCATATTGAAATTAAAACAAATACTCTAATAAAATTAATAGAATTTTCATTATTCCAATTTCTTTTTTACTCAACTGATTCAAAATTTATAGTTAATTTAAGAAATAATGATTATATAAATTTTTTACATTTATTTTCAGAATGTGATGATAGAATTTGGAAAAAATTTGTTAATATACAATTTACTCTAGTTATAAAAGAATTATATAAAAAAAATTTACTATTAGATTTTTTATGGTATATTGAAAGAATATATTTTTATAGATTATATTTAAAAAAAAATAATATTTCCAAAAAATATAATTATATATATTTACAAATTTGGAAAAAATTTAGATTGAATGTCTATATTTATTTAAAAAATAACTATTTGTATAAAGAAATAATTTTGAAAATTAGTAAACCTACTGTAAATTTTTATAAACATAATAAACAAAAAAATTCAATTAATTTATTGGGGGAAATATCTAAAAATTCAATCTTTCATAATAATTTTAATTTAAATCATTTATCAGTCACACCATTCTTATTTAAAAATCATCAGGGTACTCTAGTTCTAGCTAAATTAAAAAGTCATTCAAATTAAACTTAATTTTTGTATCTTCGTCTATAATTATAGATTTGTTTTTAGAAAATTTTCCTACAACTTTATTTATCCTATAAAATCTGTTCTCATATTGTAAAATTTCTCCATTATATATATCCTCACCATTTAATGAACTATAAATAACAGGATAAAATTCAAATCCTGTCCCTCCAAACTTATTTGTTTGATTTCTAAATAGACCTCTCCTTAAACGTGCATTTTCTTCAGTAGAATATCCACGAGTGTCTAGGTGAATTGCATAATATTGTTCAACGTCAAAATCTGGTTGATTCTCCATTATATATATATATATATTTAGAGTATAATTATTAAATAGTTATAATACCAAAAGAGGATATTTTAATTTTCATTTTTTTTAGTTATTATTTATAAAAATTGAATTTAGATATTGTTTGCTAATACCTACAATTATAAAGAAACTACAATCTTAAAAAGATCTAAAAATCTCAAAAATGTCTTTGTCACGTAATATTCTTAATTTGGTTGATGACTTTTCTACAAAGCGTAATCAAATTAAGAATCTCGGCAACGGTAAACAAAATCTTGGATGTCTAATTCAGGTTAAAGGACAAAAGTGTGTTTTATGTGACTGGGTATAACCAGTATAATATTGATTTGAAAATAAAGTCACTACATGCAGAAGTTGATGCAATTAATAAACTAAAATATAGTGAAAAAAAAAGAAGAATAATTCTCGTTGTATTTAGAATTAATAATAACGGAGATAAATATTTGATGTCAAAACCTTGCTGTAATTGTATGAAATATATTAAAAACCAGCTTGAAAAAAAGAACTATAAACTTTATCGTGGATTTTATAGCGATAATGATGGAAACTTTATTCGTTTTAAAATATAATTTTTTTATTACCTTAAAATAAAAATTGAAATATGTAATATTAAATTAGATTAATAAAAAATATCATATTGAAATATAATTATAAAGTATATAAATAATGCCAACTGTGTCAATTCCCGAAGAAAATTTTGTTATTGGTCATGACCACGAACAAAGAGGAATCACTATGAAACATATTAGGACCGGATTTGAGTGTACTGTTCCAGATAATACACCAGTAAAAGAGCATGATGGATGTACAATTAGTCAAATTACGATTGATGACGGGATTTGGAGGAAATCTGTAAGCATTTCACCAAAACTTGTCCGGCAGATTATGGTACAAACTTTTATTAAATATGCTAAATCTACATATGATGACGCTGGAATGTCGGATATAGATGGATTTAAAAATTATGTAACTGTACAAATTCCAAAAATAGTTCCAAATTGGTCTAAAACTACATGGATGTATATTTCAAATCGTATACACAATATCATGATTGAAAATAATTGTAGTCTAGAAGAAGCCTGTGATAAATAATTTATCATTGCATTTAATTTTTTTATAAATTATAATATAAAATATTTTATATTATAAAAAAATAGATAATTTTAATAAAAAAATTATTTAATTTCTTCAAATTTACTAAATGGATAACCACCAAATAGTAAATTATCGTCACCAGGTTTAATTTCTCCTACAATTTTGATTATTTCAGATTGTTTATTACCAAAAATATTTGTAAATAATCCTTCTTTTGGAGGGTCTAAATTAGCACATTGTTTAATTATATGTGGGCATCCTACTTTACAACCATATGTTGAACCAGTTCTAAATAGATTGGTTTTTTGTTTAATTCTTAATTTTCCACTTCTTGTTTTACTACAAGGATATTGAGTTTCTCCAACAAAGGAAGCCCAGTACCTGAAAGATTTTTCTTTAGGCATTATACTTTATATTATTTGAACTTTAAAATATAATTAGAATAAATATATTTCAAATTTTAATAAAGCAATATAGAATACTAAATAAAAGAATTAGTATAGGAATATTATATTTATAATATATAGATGTATATCTACATAATTTGTTATTTACAGTTTGAGTACAAGATGTATTAAATGTTTTTCGTTTTAAATTATTATTACTTTTAATAATACATTTTTCTTTACTATCTTCTGAATTTACTGCTTTATTTCCCATTAAATATACATGTGGTGTGTCATCAATACTAGTAGGGAAATATTCATCAATTTCATCTTGCCATTTTATAAAATCTTCAAATGTATTTTTTGGACTAAAATGAATAAGTTTAAAATAATTATTTGGATTATTTTGAATAAATTTTTTTAGATGAATCCAATGCATATGTTTATCACGTTTTGCCTTTTTTATATCATCTGATTTATAAAATGTACATTCAATTATAATTACTGGATACTTTGTAATTACATCTGTTAGAACTTTTTCATTAGTATCCCCTAGAAAGCAAAAAAGAGGTTTTTCACGCCATTCTTGCATATTTTCAATTTCACCATTTATTTTGAAATTAGACATTTCAGATGGACTATATTTACATTTTCCATTTTCATCTAAATGTTCTTTTTTTAGTCCTAGATATACTTCAGTAAATCCATATCCAGTTGTAGGTGTACTATGATAACATTTGATACATTCAATTTTACAATATTTTTTTTTATTATCATACATATCAATCATAAAAATATTTTCATTCGGTTTTACAGATACTGGGCAAATATTAATAGGTATATAATATTCTTTATCAAGAGGAATATTTTTTGTACATCTAATTGCAGAATTAATATGATTATATAAATGATCACACATAATTTGAGGACAATAAATAGTTGGTATTACTTTCGCTTCAATACAGTTCAAAATAGTATTTACTAGTCCTGCTATATGGTCATAATGTGTATGTGTAATAAAAATATTTTTAGGAGTCTTATTAGATGGAATTCCACAATCAAGAAGACATGACCACCAATTTGAAATTGAATATGATGTATTCTTACCTCCGATAGAAGATCCTTCAATAACAAGTTTGTGTCCTGGAGTTTCAAGTGTATGATTATTGCATTTATCACGTGATGAATTCCACATATTTTTAAAATTTATAAATAAATTATAATATATTTTATTAATAAATAATATTTCAATTTTTAAATAGAGTGTACATTTGTATATCAAGGGAACTTTTAAACAAATACTGATCCACAATATATTTTATGAAAACTGCAGACACGGTACCTGAGCACAAACAAATTTTTTAATTTAAACAAATAAAGCCTTCCGAATCGAATTACTCCGACTGGAACATGTAACAATCGAGACAACGATATACCTGACTACCGTAGATGTAGTAGGTGTTCACGCCGTTGCCTATCTTGCCACAACTGCAAGTAGGTCCGAGATTTACACGCTCACGAAAAGCCGCCTGCTCACGAAGATCCTGCTCATGGAAAGCATTCAACACAGCGTCCTCGACCTCGTCCCATCCCTTGTCGATAGACAAGTTCTTGGTAGTCATGGTAGTCTTGGTAGTCTTGGTAGTCATGGTAGTCTTGGTAGTCTTGGTAGTCTTGGTAGTCTTGATCACTGGCTCTGCCATTGTGGAAAGGTGGTCAGTCATGGAGAGACTAGTCTCCATGACTTGCGCGACTTTAAACTCTTCTTGAAAAGAAACTTGGTTGGTGTTGGTTCTCAGAAAAAAATAAAGCATACTTAGGATTTAGAAATTGTGAATAACAGATATTTCAGTTTTCAATTTTTTTTAGAATATTTAATACTGTATTTATTCTTACAAATATTTACAATATTATTTTATAATTGCATCATATGGATTATCTTTTGAATATTTTATTTCAATAAATTTTTTACTGTCATAAGAAAAATTAGTATATTTTTTTTTTACTTCAGTTTCTATAAAATCTAAATCACGTGTTATAAAAATTACTTTTAAATTACATTCTCTATCTCCATATACATCAATTTCTTTACAATTAGTTTTTAAAATTTTAGCAAAAGTTGTAATTTTATTAATATCATTTTTTGGTAAATTAAATATTAATAATAAAATCAATATTAAAATTATAATTGCTAAATATAAAGGTAACATTTATATTATAATAAAATATTAATATTTTTTATTTTTAATATATATATATATATATATAATGAATAATATATTACAAGGAATCGGTACAATACAAATTTGGTATTCTATAATAATAGGAGTAATAATTACAATTATTTTATTTTGTGTTGGATCAATGTTTATTCAAAGTGATGAATTGGTTCGATATGAAGCAGTAGCGCAAATAATTAGCAAAGAATGCAGTGAATTTTCAAATAAAAATATTAGAGAATGTAAACTAAAAATTAAATTTAAGACACAAAAAGGAGAAGAAATTGTAACTGATATATTCACTCAATTAAATAGAGATAATTTTTTATTAGATAAAGAAAAAGTATTATATATACCTCAAGATCCAACTAATGTTTATTTATTAAAAGATAAACCTATATCTAAATTCACTATGGGAGTTATATCTATATTATGTGGGATAGTATCAGGAGGATTTTCATATATAAATTATAAATTTAGACAAAATGAATCATTTAAAACATATTCAGGCGCAGTCGGTACTGCAAATATTGTTAGTTCTATATTTTCATCAAATAAATAAAATTTAATTATTAAATTATAAATTAAATAATTAAAATATATATTATTTACTATTTTTTTCTATTTTTTTCCTAATTCCAGATGAGATATAATGTTTTGAATTCATTAAATCTGAAAATTTTTGACAAATTATATTCCCATCAGAATCTGAATAATAAACATATTGTATACAAAAATTATACTTTTCACATGCTGCACATAATCTATAAACACAATGTTGGCAAGGCTTTGAAGGACCTAATTTTCCATGTTTACTTAATCTAATTACTAATAAATCAGTCTTCTTAAAAATATGTTTACTTGAGCTAATTTTACTTATAGCATTTTGTTCGGCATGTACTGATAATGCACCATTACCTAAAGTAGTATAATTTTCACCATATATAATTTCTTTTATCTTACCGCCCTTTCTTGCAAAGAAAAGCAGCATAATGATGAGTTTCGATATTCATATGTTTTTTTTCACGAATATTATTAATAATATTATTAATCTCCATAATATACTTTGTAAATAAATAGGTAGTCTTTAAATAAAAGTTATTTTTATGTATAAACAAAATAAATAAACAAATATCAAGACCTGGTTTATCACCACCAAACTCCAGATGAATGATGAGTAGCATACCATTCTTCAATATCATCCTTTCTCTTAGCAACCTTTACAATGTGCTGCATGATCTGGCGAACTTCATCTGAGGTCGGATCCACCAGGTTAGGATTACAAAGGTCCTCGAAATCTCCATCTGGGAAAACCACTCTTCCATTTTTCACCCACCCAGGCCACCGTTTACCAGTTGGCATAACTAAAACCAATACCTTAATCATAGGTTTGAGGGTCGTTAACTCACTAGAGATTGTAGATGGAGTATTTTTCCAATGGTAATGATGCGATGTCTTATCGACATCGACTGGTTCATCCGTGAATGCGTGAGACAGCAAGATCTGTGGAAGCCATGAAGGAACATATGTAGGAGATACACTGGGTTTCTCCAAGACCTTTTGTTCGTTTTGCCTATTCCGGCGTGCCGCACAAGCGGCAGCAGCAGTGATAACGGATGAGGTGTTAGGCATATTACAAGGGTAACTTGTAGTTATTCGTCGTATTGAGAATTAAGTTGAATTCTACTTAATTTATTTAGAGGTAATCTTAAGGTATTTGCAATTTCAATTTTTTTAATAATTTATTAACAAAAATTAATTCATAATAGAATAAAATATTAATCTATTATCAAATATATAATTAAAGATACTTTTTACGTAATAATTCATTAATTTCCCAAACAGTTTTACAATCAATTTCATTATATTTTATTATTGAATTAAATATTTTATTATTACATAAATTACTTCTTGTTTTTGGATATTTATCAATATTTTGATATATTTTGATTGCACTTGTCATTGCTGTTAAACCATTTGAAATACTATCATCTTCCCATGTTGTATTAATCATTCTATTTTTATGTAATACTTTAGCTATTGATTTTAATTTAAAATTTGTACATCCTTTAATAGTAATAGGAGTAGTTATAAATAGATTATATAAATCTACCCAATCTGTTGTTTTATCAAAAACATCAAAAAAATTAACCATTTTAATATCTTTTTTATTTGTACTAATAATATCATAATGTCTTTTTCTACTATTTTCTATAAATTTAGGTTCAGCTGGAGACCAATGAAATAATCTAGATTTTTTATCAAAATTTTCTTGTCGTAAACTTATAAAATTCATAAAAGATTTGAGAACACTATATTCTTGTTCAATGCAATAACTTTTCATAAAAAAACAAACATATTCCCAATTATCAGATTCATTAAATGTTACTCCACAATCATCTTTAAAATTTTTATTTAGATTTAATTTATTAATAATAGTTTTAGTACAAATATTTTTGTTTTTTTCAAATCCAATTCCGATAATAAATAAAATATCATTGTCGGACTTTGAATTTTGTATATCAATTTCATCTGGATTAATATATAATAATCCATTTATTGTTTCAAAATCAATATAATAATCATTATTTGATTTTATAATTATTTGTTTCTGATTTTCATTTAATTTATCAGGTACTATTAATTTATTTCCCCTATTAGTATTTAAAATCTGATTTATAATTTCATATCGATTACCCTTTTTAATACCTAAATTATCACATGTACATTTTTCATCTTTAATACTTAGGATATTTTTTTTATGTGCAATTTTTCTATTAGGTATTCCAATATACCAAACACTAGTTAATTCACCATATTTTTCAGATAATTTATTTTTAATTGAATTCCAATTACCATCATTACTATTACACATATTAGGATATAATTCTGGAATTTCTGGATTAGATTCTAACATATTCCATTTATCACCAAGTAATGATACTTTATTAACCCATTTAATTGCATATTTTGTTTGTTTAATATATTTTTTATCAAAATCTTCATAATCAATAATACCCACTCGATCGTAACAGGAATAACCTTCTTCTTTTTCTCTTTTATTTATGACCCATGATTTACCCATAATATACGTTTGAGTAGGAATATATCCTTGCATTATTCCAAGAGCAACATTATAGATAGCCAATTGTGCTTTATAAGCGGGCATTCTGCATTCATTTCTAATATTAATACCATTTGAACATAATTGCATAGTTGTCCACTTTATATCTATAACTCTATAATGAGCATGTTCTGAAAAATTAAGTTTTGGTGCTTTTATCATTAAATTGTCATCTTCTATTTCATTTAAAAAAAAACTATTAATATAATCACTTCTAATTAAAATATCTGCAACTCCAAAAGTATTATTATTTTCATTAATTAAAACTGCTTGTGAAATAATAGGGACACCTTCGTTCATGTATTTTAATGTTTCCTTATATTTTTCTTTCATTATACTCATATTTTTACATCTACGATGTCTAAGATAATCTTCATTATTAAAAATATTAATATATTTATTCCTTCCAGAATATGATTTACATTTAATATTTACCAATTTTTTCAAAGAATCATTTATTTTTTGCTCAAACATATTACCATTATTAAATAACATATTAACCCCTGTATCTTGAATGGTACTTATATTAGAATTTGAAAATTTCCTTTTTTTATTCCTTTGATTATCATCTTGTGAATTTCTTTTTCTTTTTTTTAAATTATTAGTACTATTATTTTCTAAAATATTATTGATAGAATTTTTTTTTTGATTATAATATTTATCCAACCAATCAATTAATGGATCATTAAACATATAATTTTTTACAGAAGTAGCTGATACCCAACCTGCCTTTACATGTTTTTTCGCTTTTACTTTCATATTATTATATTCTTTCGTATCATCTTTAGTAAAATGAAATTCATTCCATATTTTATTACTCTCATCAATTCTTGTTTTAAAATAATTTTCTAGTTTTTTTGAAAAATCATTATATTCATCTATATTATTATTTTCTTGGGATTCTTCTTCAGATAAAGTCTCACTATCAGTGTTATTATTCATTATAATATTTTATAAATATCTCTTTAATTTTAAGTATTAGACAAATAATCAACTTTTAATTCTAAAGAAGAATAATATTTTTTACAAATCAATATTTTATTTTTTAATTCAGAGTAAAAATTAATTTTTTCATTAATTGTTACATCTTCATCAATTTTATTTTTTAAATTATTAATTTCTTCTAATAAACTTTTAATATCTTTTTCATTTAAATTATAATCATCATCTTTTATTTCTAACTTTTGAATATTTTCAAGTTTATTCTTATATTCTCCAATTAATTTATTTGAAGAATTTATATTTTTTTGTATATTTGTAGAAAATTTAATTTTTTTAGATAAATTTTTTGTATTTTCTAATTTTTTTAATTTATTATCAATATTTTTTAAATTTGATTCCATAATTTCAATTTATATTTATAGTAACATTTAATTCTTTATTAGATGTAATTAATTTCAATTTTTGTGTTGAATTATTTTCAAAATTATTAATTATTTTACCACTATTATTTAAAAATAACACATATCCTTTTTTCAAAATCGAATCATGTGTATTATTTTTTAATTTATATTGGTATTCAGTTATAATATTTTCAAAATTTGTAATATAATTATTCATTTTTTCAAAATATTCTTGTTCAATTTCTTCTAATTCAGTAAATTTTTTTGATATAATATTTTTACAATCAGGTAACTGTTCTTTCACAGTATTTAAATATATTATTTTTTCTTGTAAAAATTTAATATCATTAAATATAGAATTATTTATACTATTTTCAATTTCTTCAAGAAATATTAAAGATTCATTATATTTAGATGAAATGTTCTCAGCTGCAATTGAGGGAGTAGGTGCTCTATAATTAGAAACATCATCTGATATCATATTATCAACTTCATGTCCAATAGCAGATATAGTAAATAATTTAGTTTGGTATATTTTTTCAATAACATTTTTATCAGAAAAACCAATTAAATCTTCAAATGACCCACCACCTCTTGTTATTAATAATACATCAATATTATTATTTTGTTCAAAATATTCTATTCCTTCAATAATGCTTTGAGGGCATTTATTACCTTGAACATAACAATTATAAACAAGTATATTACCTGTAAAATTATGTTGATTAAAAACATATAAAATATCTTGTAAAGCTGCTCCATCTTTAGCGGTTAAAATACCAATATTTGAAATATTTTTTGGTAAATCTTTTTTAAAATTAAAATATCCAAGATCTTTAAAAATTTTAAAATTTTTTTGATACTCTTCATAAAGTTTACCTATTCCCACAACTTGTATTGATTTACCAATTAAATTTATATATCCAGATTTTGTAAAATATGTTAATTTACATTTTATTTCTACTTGATCTCCTTTATTAAAATTAAAATTACTATTATTCCAAAATATTACAGAAATGGATGATAAACTATCTTTCAAAGTTATATAAACATTATTATTACTTTGTTTGATTGATGATAATTCACCAGAAACTTTGATTAAATTACTAAATTTTAATTCTAATAAAGATTTTAAATTTGAAGTTAATTCGGATACAGTATATTCATTCATATAAAAATATATTATCAATATTAATCTAAATATTGTTAATAAAAAAAAAAATAAATTATTCAATTTTTTCATTTTTATTACAACTTTCAAAATTCATTTTTTTAAAATGTTCATCTACATATATTTCTTTGTCAATTTCATCCATTTCATTTAATATTAATGAATGAAAATAAAATTTATCTTTATTATCATATTCTATATTCTCAATTATATGCTTTTTATCAATAATTATATTTACTAATAAATTTGTATAAATACATTTTAATATATTTAAAAATTCATTATCGTAATCACATGTAGGTTTATCTAATATATTATTTTTAAAGAAATTTTTAATATTTTGGTAAGTAATGAAATAATTTTTAAAATTCATAGAATTAATGAAATAAATTAAATTATTTGGATTCTTTTTCTCTATAATATCTTCTATAGTTACATAATTGATATTTGTTAAAAATAAATAAAGATCAATAGGAATACCATTTTCATAACTATTATCTTTGTTATAATAAATTTTGAGATAAATAATTTTATTTATACATTCAAATTGGATAATTGATTGCGAGTAAATTGTTTTTATATAAAATTTATTATTATTTAATATACTTTTATTTATTATTGCCTTTTCAATACAATTAAATTTATTAAAATTAATACTATTTTTATATAAAATTTCTTCAGATGATATATTAGATGAAGTAAAAACACTATATTCAGCTAGATCTTTTAAAAACGATAGAATATCATTATTAGTTTCTAAAATATTAGATGTAAGAGGTACATTTAATTTATTTGTAAAAGAATTTATAAATAATAAATTTTCATTATTAAAAGATAGATTCTTATTATTATAAATCTGTTTTATATTTTTTATATCGTCTATTGAATTAATTTTAATCCAAAATTTTGGTATAACATTTTCAAATGTAATATATATTTCATTATTAGAAAAAGATATAAAATAACATTTATATAAAATAAAACTTTTTAATAAAATATAACCAATAATTTTATTATTAGTATTTTTTACTGAATTAATATTTTCTTCAATCATATCTATATTTAATGATTGATATTCATTAAATTTAATATCATCTAGAAAATCATTTAATTCAATATCTGGTTCAAAAAATTTGTACTTGTTTTTAATATCTTCTATTAATGTATTCATAAATAATTTTATTTATATAATATAATTATTTATACAATTTTGTTAATTTAATATTGTATCAATCAATTCTTTTACTTCATTTGTAAAAGTTAAATTAGAATGTAACCCGTCAATTTTTAAAAGTTTCCCTGGAGACTCTCTGTTTAATTTATAACTATGATAAATATCTATATATCCATCATTTATACTATGTATATAATAAATATTAGTATCTTTATGAATATAATTTAAAAATTTATTTGTTGGAAAATTATAATTATTTACTGATCCAAGACCTTTTACTAGATCTTTTGATATTGTATAAAAATTATAAAATGGAGATGTTAAAATTATATGTTTAGGAATTTTCCTTTTATTCATTTTTAATGTATATGCTAAATATGAAACTAAACTAGTTCCTAGAGAATTTCCAAATAAAATCACATCTGAAATTTTAACATTTTTTGTATTAATCATATAATTCCACATAGTTAGAACATCTAAATATAATCCTGTTTCTGAAATATCTCCTGTACTAATTCCAAATGATCTATAATCAATTAATAATACTGTATAACCTTTTAATAATTCAATATGAGATTTTTCAATACAATTACCAATCCAATTTGTATTCCCGTGGCAATAAAATGTAATTTTATCTGTCCATTTTGGTTGTTTAGAAGAATTATATAAAGAATACATTATTTTATTTCCATCTTTTGTCGTAATATAATCTATAATAATATTATTTTTATGTTTTTCTTTTAGTTTTTTTACATCATATTCTGATGCTTTAATTGGGGTAAATGATGATTTTTTACAATAATCATTTTTACAATGATTTAAAAATAATAATATTATAATTGTAATTATAATTTCATATAATTTTATTTTTGTATTAAACATATTTATTTGATCTATATATGAATTATATATATATTTATAATAAATTAATATTAACACAATAAAAATAATTTTTAATAATATTTAATCTTTTACATCACGTGTTGAAACTCTTGATAAAAAAAAATTTCCCTTTTTAGCCATATCAAATCTAACTTTTTCTATTTTTTCAGGTGAAAAAGGTGGATAATATGGTCCAATTATATCAATATAAATATTTGTTTTTTCTCTTCTACTTAATCTTAAAAAAAAATTTTTAATATCAGTAGTATTTATAAAATTATCATATCTAATTACAATAGGATATACAGGTACACCTAAATGAAAAGCTCCTGTTCGAAATCTGGCTAATGTTTTTTTATTAGTTATTGCACCTTCAGGAAATAAACATATTGAATTATTACTAATTAGAAAATTCTTCATTTGATCTACTGTATTCATATTGTTACCTCTTGATATATACAAAATTGGTAAAAAATTAGGAATTAATTTTTCCCAATTTTTTTTTATAGATTCTGATGCTATAAATTTTGTATCTATATATCTAGTTATAATTGCCGAATCAAAATAACATTGATGATTTGCTATTAAAACATGTGGAGTATTTTTAATTTTTGATAAACCTCTAATATGCACATTAGTATAATTTAAAGATAATATATCATCTAAATAATTCTTTATTTCATTCATACTTTTTGAATTTTTTATATTATATAATGTTTTTAATAAAAAATACGAGTTATCTATAGAACCTGGTAAATTAAAATCTTTACTATATTCATTACTTACACAAAGTAAATCAATAAAACGTTGATAATCTTTTTTATTTTTAATAGGTGTTGTTTTTTTAAAATATCCTGTAATTTTTGTATTACATAATTTACAAATTTTAAGATTTTTACTACATTTTTCATGAATTATATGTTCGCAAGGCAATAACATTATAATTTTTTGATCAATACTTAAATAGTTATTACATGAACATTTAAAATTTAAATTTTTATTCATTATTATTTTTATTATTATAATATAGTTATAATATATTTTTTTTGTAAAATAATCGAATATTGTGGTTAATATAAGTATACATATATATATATACAAATTATATATATAAAATAAATATGAATATATTTTTAACTTTATTAGTAATCTTTCTTTTAATTTTTACAGTTTACATTATTTGTTATTATTATTATAGAAATAAATATATAGATATTAAATCACCGGCGACTATTTTAGAAAAAAATAAAAGTATTTTAAGTATTTTAAAATGGAATGCAGAAACTATACCATATTCGAATTATTGTGCTTTAAATTTAAAAAAAAATAATAGTAAAGAATGGAAAAGTATAAATTATAAAGAGTATTATAACAATGTTAAACAATTTGCAGAATGTTTATATAATAACAATATAGAAAAAAATTCTAAAATTGCAATTCTAGGATTTAATTCACAGGAATGGTATTATGCACATTTAGGAACTATGTTATTAGGAGGATGTTCAGTTGGATTATATCCAACATCTGATAAAAAAACATGTGAATATATAATTAATCAAACTAATACAAGTGTTATAGTAATCGATGATTCAAAACAATTAAAAAAATTAATTGATATTAAAATACCTTCTGTAAAACTTATAATTTATTATGGAAATTGTTCACAAAATATTATTGAAAAAGTTAACCCATCGATAAAAGTACTAAATTATTTACAATTAATAAATACTAAAATTGAAAAGAAAATAGAATTTAATTTACCAAATCTTGATAAAACCGCTACTATAATTTATACATCAGGTACAACTGGGAACCCCAAAGGTGTAGTTATAACACATAATAATATTACAAGTATTTTAAAAAATATGACAATAAATATAAATTATAATTCAAATATTCAATTTAATGTTGGAGAAAAAATTATAAGTTACTTACCTTTAAATCATATCGCTGCTCAAATTATGGATATATATTTACCAATTTGTATTGTTGGTGAAATTTATTTTGCTCAACCAGATGCTTTAAAAGGTAGTTTAATAAATACTTTAAAAGAAGTAAAACCAACAATATTTATTGGTGTTCCTAGAGTATGGGAAAAAATGATGGAAAAATTAAATAGTAAATTTATTGTCCCCCCTGAATATTTAAAATTAATTAATAATATAATTAAAGGTGCTATTGGATTAAATAATTGTAAATATGCAATTACTGCCGCAGCACCATTAGATGATTATACAAAAAAATTTTTTAAAAAACTTGATATAGATATTTATGATGTTTATGGAATGAGTGAAACAGCTGGACCAATATCATTATCATATCCAGGAAATGAAAAATTAGGTAGTGTTGGAAAACCAATCATAGATATTAAAATATCTAAAGAAAATGAAATTCTTGTTAAAGGTGAAAGTGTATTTAAAAAATATTATAAAAATAGTTCTGAAACAGAAAAAGTATTTGAAAATAATTGGTTAAAAACAGGAGACATGGGTAAACTTGATAATGATGGTTTTTTATTTATAACAGGAAGATTAAAAGATATTATAATAACTGCAGGTGGGGAAAATGTATCTCCCATTCCAATCGAAGATAAATTAAAACATTATTTGTCAATATACTTTGATTATATTATTATAATTGGAGATAAAAGAAAATTTTTATCTGTTTTACTTGTTCCTAAATATAAATTTGAATCATCTGATAATTTAATAAAAGATTTTGATAATATGGAATTAATTAATGAACATATTAAAAATAGTTTAGAAAAAGTTAATAATACTGCTCCATCAAATGCATGTAAAATTCAAAAATGGGAAATATTGAAAAATAAATTTAATATTGGAGATGAATTAACTCCAACACTAAAGATTAAAAGAAGAAATATACAAGATAAATATAAAGAAGTTATAGATAAATTATATAAATAATATAATATATTTATAAATAAATGCCAGAAGGTCCAGAAGTAGTCATAACAATTCAATATCTTATTAATAATATTAAAAATTCGATAATTACAAATTTAAATGTTATTAGTGGGAGATATACACATCAAGATTTGAAAGGAAAAAAATTATTACAAAATAATAATTATAAAATTATTAATATTCATAGTAAAGGTAAATTTATATGGTTTGAATTACAAAAAAATAATAAAAAATTATATATTTTAAATACACTTGGAATGTCAGGTCATTGGGGGTTTGATAAACATAATTCAAATAGAGTTGTATTTACATTTAAAAAAAATAATAATGATAATGCTAAAAAATACTCTTTATATTTTACCGACCAAAGAAATTTTGGTACTCTAGAAATTACAGATGATTATACAATAGTATCTAAAAAATTAGATAAATTAGGAATAGATCTATTAAAAACTAAATTAAAAACTAATGAATTATCAGAACATATACAGGAATTTATTGATAAAAATAAAACACGGAAATTTAATACAAATATTGTTAAAATTTTAATGTCTCAAGAAAAAAATAAAGGTATCGGATCAGGGATTGGTAATTATTTATGTTCTGAAATATTATATGATGCAAAAATATCACCACATCGTACTTTAATTTCATTAAATATTAAAGAAGTTGATAAATTATCATTTTCTATAAAAAAAGTTATGAAAAATGCATATGTTTATAATGTTATAGGATATATGAAAGCATTTGATAATTTTATGAAAAATCACAAATCAGATATAAAAAAAAAGGTTTACGAAGATTATCATAATGATATAAAAATAAATGATAAAGAATTTATTTTTAAAGTTTATCAACAAGATAAAGATTCAAAAGGAAATAATGTAAAAAGTGAAATAATATTTAATAAACGTACAACATGGTGGGTCCCAAAATTACAAAAGTAAATATAATTTAATTATTTTTTTTATCATTATTACTATTATCATGATTAATATTGTTATCATGATTATTATTATTATTCTCATTATTTTTAAATACAGGTATTTCAGTATCTTGTAATTCTGATGTATTATTTTCTATAGTTTTAATATTATTTTCTTCTGATTGTTGTTGTGGTGGTTGTTGTTGAGATTGTGATTGTTCTGGTTGTTGTGGTTGTTGTTGTTGTGGTTGTTGTTGTTGTTGTTGTTGTGGTTGTTGTTGTTGTTGTTGTTGTTGTTGTGGTTGTTGTTGTTGTGGTGGTTGTTGTTGTGGTTGTTGTTGTTCGTGTTTTCTAATAAAAGGAATATTATTTTGTCTATCAGTGAAATTTTTAATTTGCTCTGCCATTTTCATATTTTTCATTATTTGTAATTTTTCTTCATCTGAGTATTTAAATTCTTCATCATCATCATCATTATCATTCTGAGAATTTTTATTCCCTGATGACATTAAATAAGAAGCAATTAAGTAATCAATAAAAATAATATAATTTATATTAGATTTTAAACTATTAAATATTCCTATTTGAGTTTTAGAATATAAATAAAAATGAAGTAAGATATAACCTACTATACCTGTGATAAATAGATTAAAATATGATCTACTACTTCCATTATGTTTGACTAGAGTTTTTCCAACAATTATAAATATCATTTATTATATTTTACTTATACATAAATATAGTTTATTTATAAACTCATATTATTATAAAGATAATAAATCATTAAATTTATCTTTAATATTATTTATATCATTTAATTTAATACTCTTGTCTTCATCTGGAATTTTATATTCTTTATTCAAATCTATACCGGCATTTATTAATCTTTCCTCTTCTCTAGATTTAATAGCAATATTTATTATATGTATTAATTTTTCATCAGTTAATAACATATTAAAATATTTTTTTATATTGGTTAATGTTAAATTAGTATTTTCTATTTTAATTTTTTTAAAAAAATATTCATATTTGTCTATATTTGATAAAATTTGTTCATCATTTGAATATTCTTTTTTTAATAAATCTTTATAATTATTATATATTTTTTCATTAATGTTTATTCCATAATTATAATTACCTGTTATAATAGCATTAGTATATTGACTTGGTTTAATTAATTTTTTTTTTGATTCATTATCTATGTTAAAAGTTAAATAATAATCAAAAATGTTTCCTGATACTATTGGTTTACTATATTTAAAAGAAATATAATAAATAGGTAATTCATTATTCACAATCAAAAAAGAACCTGACAAATTACATTTATGAATAGTTGCTGTAATATCATAATCTAATATTTTACCTAAAAATAATGTATTATTAGAATTTTGAATTTCTGAATTGTATAATTTTTTATCGAAAATAGAGTCATTTTTATCAAGCTCTAATTCTAAAAGTTCGTCTATTAGTTCTTCTTTTTCTTTAATATTACCAACATATTTAATTTGACCACTTGTTTCTGATTCAGGTTTTAATCTAAAAACTGGAAATACTAATTCAGTGTTTTCACTCATAATATATTATTATAAACTGTAAAATATTTAAATATATTATTTTATAAATATATTCAATAATTCTAATGATTTTTTTGGAATATATGATAAAATATTTATATTTATATTATCAGATTGAAATAATTCATAATAGATTAAATAATTTATTTTTTTAGTTAATTTTATAAATGAATAATTATTTGTTTTTACATTTTTTATTTTTTTTGTAGATATTTTATTATTTTTAACAGTAGCAGTGTTTATTTTAAAACCAAATAAAAAACATGTTAATATTCTATATACTGTATCATATTCCATTAAATTTTTAATTTCTTTTTTGCCTAAATTATTAAAATATTTTCTATAAATTTTCATTAATCTTTGGTAATTTGTTTTTGTTTTTAAAAAAATATTTTTTTTTAAAAAATATTTGTACATCCATTCATTTAATTTAGTATCATTTTCTTTTTTTATTAAATATGTTTTATAAATTTTCAATAAACTTATATGATCTCCATATTTATTATTAAATATTTTTCGCGCATCATCAAATTTTTTATTAAGATATTTTAATTTATTTGTATCATTTTTATCAACTAAATCAAATGGTAAATTAAATAATTCAACCATATTTCCTTTACAAGAGTAGATCATTGATAAAATAATTATAACTTCCCTTATACAATTTAGATGATGAGCTGCATATATAGTTAATCCATCCATAGGAGATATACCCATTTCTGCAATCATAATTCCAAAAGATGTTAATTGTTTATTTTTAACTAGATTTAATTTTTTTAATTTATCAATACCAGATTCAATATATTCTTTTGAAGGTTTTTCAATAAAATCTTTTAAAATTAACTTTAAATTATCAGTATTATTTATTGTATCTATATTTAATAATTTAATAAACTCTTCATGCAAATCACTTGTTTTAATATCAGGTTCAGGGAATTTTTTCATTTCTTCTAAAGTATCTTTTGTATATAAATGATAACACACCCCTTCTTCAGTTCTACCTGCTCTACCCATTCTCTGTTTTACTTGAGCTTGTGTAATTAATTGTTTATTTAATGTATGACAATCTAAAACATAATTATATGAACTTGATAATTCTAGTCCAGAATCAATAACGAATTTAATTCCATCAATTGTTAAAGATGATTCAGCAACATTAGTTCCAATTACTATTTTTCTATTTTTTCCATCTTTTTTATATAAATCTTTATCTTGAACTATATTTTGTTTATCTTTATCAATGCCTGAATATACTTCCACACACAATTCATTTACATATTTTTTATCATTTAGTAACTCGCAAACTTTAATTGTTTCTGCAACACTGGTAACAAAAAATAAAATATCATGAGCCCCTTCTTTAGTCACATCATCTTCTTTTATTATTTTATTAATTATTTCAAATCCTTTTTCAATATAATCACGATTATTTAAATTTTTTTTTAAAAAAATAGATTCAATTAGATAATTTGTTTTACTTCCAACATCAATGTGTTTAAATTTATATTTACCAAAATATTTTTTGAATATATCAACATTTACAGTTGCACTCATAATTATAATTTTAAATTCAGGTCTTTTTTTAATGACCTGTTTTAATAAATAAATCAAAAAATCAATTTGTACTTTTCTTTCATGTGCTTCATCTATTATAACAGCATCAAAATCTTTTAATAAAGGATCATTTAACAATCTTGCTACTATTGTACCATCAGTTGCATATAATAAATTATTATTTTCACTTTTGAATTTTTTATCAGATCCTTTATATTGATATCCAACTTGATTTCCTAATTCAACATCTAGAGTTAATGCTGAAAATTCAGCAGCTGATTTTGCTATTATTTGTTTTGGTAAAGTAATAGCTATTTTACCTTTATAGTTTAAAGCATGTAAACAAAATTTTGGTAATAGAACAGTTTTACCGCTACCAGTACCAGATGTAATTAAAATTATTTGATTATCTTGAATATCTTTGATTATTTTTTTGGCATTAGAATATGCAGGGAAATTTTTCCATTTTTGAGCTAATTTTATATATGTATCAGAATATGAATTATTCGTTAATGGATTTTTATTCTCTCCTTTAGGATCAAGAATACCAATATTTTGCATATTATATAATATTATTATATTAAAAATATTATATATTTAATTTATTTTTTTGTATACATTTTAACACTTTTTTTTCTTGCCTCCGAATAGTCAACTGCTGGTTTATAATAATTAATTTCTTTTAAATTATAATTTTCATAATATTTATCCCATTTATGAAGTTCTTTCGCAGGAATATCTTTTAATTGTGGAAGCCATTTTTTAATGTATTTTGCATCTGGATCGAACTTTTCACTTTGTAACCATGGATTAAATAATCTCTGAAAGTATGGTTTAGGATCTACTCCTGTTGAAGCTATCCATTGCCAATTTCCATTATTTACAGAAGGATCGTAATCGGTAAGTTGTGTAGCGTAATATTTTTCCCCAACTGTCCAATGATAACCAAATAATCTATTCAGGAAATTAGATGTTATTAATCTAGATCTATTATGCATATATCCTGTTGTATTCATTTCTATCATTCCTGCATCTACAATTGGATATCCTGTTTCTCCTTTGGTCCATTTATTATATAAAGTTTTAGATTTATTCCATTCAATCTTGTCATATTTTTCATTATAATTTTTTCCTTTTAATACTTGAGGAAAATAATAAGCTATATAAAAATAAAATTCTCTCCAAATAATTTGTGATAATAAATTATTTTTATTTCCAAATACTTCTTTTATTTTCCAATAAACTTCTCTAATTGATAAACATCCAAATTTAATATACGCTGATAATTGACTGGTATTAATGCTTACTGTATTTCTATCTTTATTATAACTTTTTAGATTTTTAATATTGTTTAATTTTGTTTTACCATTTTTTCTTCCTCCTGATACAAGGATATTTTTATTAATTGAATATTTTATATATCCTGTATCACCTAAATTATTTTTTGAAATAAAATTTTTTAATTTTATTTTTTTTGGTTTTTCTACTTTAAATTTTAATACATTATTCTTAAAGGGAGTATAAACTGTATACGGATCACCATCAGATTTATTAAATGTTCCCATTTTATCTAATAAATAATCTTCAATAATAACACAATTAATATTTTTTTTCTTACAAAATTTTGATATATCTTTATCTCTTTTAATAGCATAAGGCGTATAATCCATATTAAAAACTATATTTTCAATATCTATTTTTTTAGATATTTTATTTAAAATTTTAATATTATCACCTGAGAATAAATGCAATTTAGATCCATTTTCTTTTAAATCTCTATCTAAATCTTTTAAGGATTCTATCATAAATTGAATAGCATTATTTGATCTAAATTTATTATCATCTGATACTTGTTCAGGAGTAAAAATAAAAATAGGGATTATATTTTTAAAATTTTTTGATGCAAAAGTCAATCCATTATTATCTTTAATTCTAAAATCTCTTCTAAATATAAAAATTGAATATTTCATTTTTATAATATATTTATATATATATATATTATTATATATATATTATGAATAATTTCTTAATATTACCAAATCAACTTTTTGACAAAAAATATTTAGATAAAAAATATACGTATTATTTATATGAACATCCACATTATTTTAAAAGTTATAAATATAATAAAAAAAAAATAATTTTACACAGGGCATCAATGAAATATTATTATGATTATTTAAAACAAAATAAATTTAAAGTTAAATATTATGATTATAAATCAAAACCAGAAATAACAAAATATGAATTATTTGATCCTGTTGATAAAATAAAATTAACTGGAAAATATGAAGTTTTAGATACTCCAAATTTTTTATTAACAAATGAGAATTATAATCAATACAAAAAAAAATCTGATAAATTCTTTTTTAATTCATTTTATATGTGGGCAAAAAAAATAGTTGATATAATTCCTAATGTAAAATCAACTGATAGGGAAAATAGGAATAAATTAGATAAAAATGTTAAAATTCCTAAAATTCCTTCCAATAAATCTGATAAGAAATATATCGATGAATCAATAAAATATGTAAATAAAAACTTTCCAAAAAATTATGGAAATACTGAAAATTTTATGTTCCCTGTTACACATAAAACTGCTAAAAAATGGTTAGGAAATTTTATAAAAAATAAATTTAAAAATTTTGGAAAATATCAAGATTCGATTGATAAAGAAAACAATACACTATTTCATTCTCTTTTATCTACATCTATAAATATTGGTTTGCTAAATCCAAAAGATATATTAGATGTTATAAAGAAAATAAAAAGTAAAATTCCTATCAATAGTTTTGAAGGTTATATCAGACAGTTGTTCTGGAGAGAATATCAAAGATATTGTTACATAAATATAAATTTTACTAATAAAAATTATTTTGGAAATAAAAATAAATTAACTAAAGAATGGTATACAGGTGAATTAGGAATAGACCCCGTAGATGATTCAATTAAAAATGCCTTTGAAACTGGATACTTACATCATATTGAAAGATTAATGATAGTTGGAAATTATATGATGATATCTTCAATTAGTCCAAAAGAAGGATACAAATGGTTTATGGAGTTTAGTTGCGATAGTTATGAATGGGTTATGCATCAAAATGTATATGATATGGTATTTTGTGTAACTGGAGGAATGACAATGAGAAAACCTTATATATCTAAAAGTACTTATTTACTAAAAATGAGTAATTATAAAAAAGACGAATGGAGTGGAAAATGGGACAAGATGTATGAAACATTTTGTAGAAGAAATAAAAAAAAATTATTAGATAAATTTAAATATCATTTTCATTTTATTAAAAATTATTAATATTATAATTCAATTTCTTCATCAATATCTTCATCAATATCTACATTATTATATTTTGGAAGTATAGTAGTTTCCAAATTATTTATTAGTATTATTATTATTATTAACATTGTAATTTTTGAATATAAATGGGCACCAACTGTATCAAAAAATAATATAAATAATATTAATAATATTAACAATCTATTATTTTCTTCTTTCATTGTTAAAATTAAAATAATTGTTAATTTAAATTGATAATATAATTTATTTTCAATTTTAAATATTATTTTTTATTTACCCAAATAATTCCCTCAACATATATTCATTCTTAAGAATCACAACTTAACATTTCAAAGCTTGATTGACATATATCAAATCCAGCACCATCTGGAGAATGATAACGTTCCTTAAATCGTCGTTGAAATTGTACCAAGATCGGTAAAAATCGTACTATTTTATACAATGCATTCCAAATTATTTGGAGATTTCTATGTGCCAAGTCTATGCGCATATATTTAAATATCGGATCATCAATTGAAATAATTTCTAAATCAGTCGTAGATTCGGATAGTCCATACGTCATTTCTGTCTCCAAACTTGGTGGAGCGTCAATTTCAAAAGATGACATTTTATTAATAATTGGTTCAATCTCAGATTCATAAAATCCGTCTGCTTCATCCGGTCCGGAATCATACGCATCAATTTGAAAGCCGATTAAACGGGGTTCAGCTCTAAACAGTCCAAAAGTTGTTTTTCCATAAGTATGCCTATTATAAGATATATCACAAATGCTTAAACTCATCAGTAAATTATTATTTAATTAGATTAAATGACATAATAATATTATTTTTCAATTTTTTTATTTCAAATTTATCTCTATCTACCCAAATAATTTTATCAAGACACCTAGATAGTTTTTTCAAGACAAAAAAAAAAGAAATCATCTATCACCCAACACTTTCTCACGTCAAATACATCACCATCACACCGGTCATTTAACTGCTGATAATTTAATTTATGGTATTAAGTAAACATTATATATTTAAATTAAATAAAAAAATAATTATTTTTTAAGTTGAGCTAATATCTTCTGCGTCCTCTAAAGTCGCTGCATGTCCTCCTGCATGTGACTGTTGTTCCTTAAATTTTGTGTAGAACTCTGGATCAAAAATATTTAATTTTGTATTAAATATTTTTTTATATTTTTCTTGTTCTTCTCTTGGAAGGAATAAAGTATTGTTAGGAATATCAGTTTCACTGGTCATTGCTGAATTTGTAAATGCTTTTAAATTAATAGTTTTTTTTAAATCATCAGGCATTGTTTCTAAAACATCCAATTTATAACTAGATGATGGAATAGCATTAATAATTTCTATCAAATAATACAAAGGATTTGTTTCAGAATGATTTTTTTTTAGTAAATTACTAATTGAATATAAATAATTTAAAATATTTAAAGCATCTTTTGTATAAGAAGATAGAACATTACAATATTTTACAAAATGATTTAAATCTTTTCCATATTTAATTAAAATTTCTTTTGTTTTATCTAAAATATTAGATGAAACAAGTTTTTGTTTATTTCCAAATGAACTATTAATATATTCATCTAATTCAGTATTAAATATTTTAATAAATTCATCATCTATATGAATATCACCCACTATACATTCTGTTTTTCCCAACGAAATACCATCAATTCCTGAAAATATATCACTAATATCAGTATATGTTAAAGGCATCGACTTAGTAGTTTTAATATCAACAGTCATTTTATATTTTTCTTGATTTTGTTTACGAATTAATTCAAGTTGTTCTTTTTTCTTTTCTTCTTTCGATTTTGAAGGTGGAACAATAAAAAATGAATAATTATACTTTTTATCATAATCAATTCCATATTTTTCTTTTAAAATATCATCAAATGTCATAAAATCATTACCTTCTAATGTATATATACTTCCTGAAATAATAATCCTTGATCGAATATCTTCTAAATATTTTGAAAGAAAATCATTTTTATTTATTTTGTTACTAGGCCCTTTATTAATAGAAATATTAATCATGTGTGGATTTTCAATTGTAGATGGAGGTACAAGTGTTGGTCTTGGAATTTGTTTTAATTTAACAAGTAATATTTTGATCTCATCCGATTTCTTTTCAAGAGAAATACTAGAAATAAGAGAAGTACTCTCAATTTGAACCCCATTACATACAAGTTTATAATGAGGATATAATGTTGAATCAATTAAACTATTAATTGAACAACTAGTATCAACGTCCCCAACAAAAATATTCTTTTTCAAAAGAAAATCATATATAGTTACTTTTACCATTTTAAATATTGAGTATAAAATATAGGTAAGATTTTATAATAAATCATTATAAATAAGTTAAAATAAATAAAATTCAATTTTTTTAAATTTCATAAAAAGTGATTGAATGAGTTTTAACCCAATATAATGCAATTATTCCAGTTGTATTATATGTTTGAATAGTTTTTATAGTTTTATAAATAATATTCACAATTGAAAATATCTTAAAAAATAACCCATCAAAAATAAACGAGAATATATATATTAAAATTAAAATCTTAATATATGTATATATACAATAATATAATTGACTACCTAAACATTTTTTAGCAGTCTTGAGTTGTTTTGTTGCTATATTTATAGCCCGTCTAACATCATTATTATATGAATAATCACAAATCATTGTTTTTATTTCTATAGGTAATATAATTCCTTTAGTTTTAATTAAAAGATCTGGAGCACATGAAATCCCATCTCCAATTAAAAATCCAATTAAAATTGGAATATAATAACCAAAAAACGAACAAAGACACCTATTTTCAATCATATTAATAACAATATCTTCGCCAATATGTCCTCTAATTAGATTATAATTTTTTTTAATATTTTCTTCTTGTGATGAATAATTTGTTATTTTATTTTTTTTTTTACTCATAGTATATACATCTAATTGTTCTTTCCAAAGATCTGAATTAGGTTTAGAATAAATAATTTTTTTCTTCAAATAATTAGGAATAGAATTTATATTTAATAATTGATCAATAAAATTAATTCTAATATTATTAGAATCATTATTTTTTTTCCATTCTTCTATAAAGTTATTTGTTGGTTCTAAAGGAGAATTAATAAATTCATAGAATACAGTATCACATAAATTAGTACAATTTTGAATAGATTTCATTTTTATAATTTTAAATGGAGTTAATGGTTTTACATACTGTTCAATTAATTTTTTATATACAAGTAACAGTAAACTAATTGCTGTATTTGGTGTTTTAACTCCAAGATTCTCCAATTTTCTAAACATTAAAATTTCAATACCTTTTCTAAATTCAGGATAATATTTGCAAAATTCATTTATCATATTTTTTTTAGTATACATATTTCCATTAAAATTTTTGTGAATTAAAAAACTTTGAATAATTTTCATAGTAATTGATTTCCATAAACTTAAAAGTTTTTTATTATTTTTATTTTTATATGTTGGTTTAATATCTTTTATTACATCATATCCATATTTAGTAATAGAATATAATCCGTTAATATGTGCGTTTTTTTTATTATTTCTATATTTTTCTTTATAAATAGTACTTCCTATAACTTCTTCTAAATGAACTAGTGCAATTTTAGATGCTTGTGCAACTTGTTCATCCATTATAATATCATCGTTTGATGGATTAATAATTACTGGTTCATTTAAATTTATATCAGAAGTAAAATAAAGGTAATTTTGAATATTTATTAAATTCCCCTTGGAACACCAATCAATATTTTTTGATTCTGTATTTACATGAAAAAAACATATATCTAGTTTTTTATCATAAGAATAAATTATTTCAATATATTTTTTTAAAATACAAGATAATTCATTATCTACTTGTATTTGTTCTGGTTGAATAAAATTAACTGTTGATGTATTTAATCTAATTGCAATATCAACATCACGACTATATTCGCATCCAAACTTGAAAATATCTAAAATAAAATACTCTATTTGATTATTTAATTTAACTATTAATGGTAAAGATGATGTGTTTATAATTTTACTGATTTGTGTATAATTATTCTTTTTTCTAAATTCTATAGTAAGTTCTTTTAAAACCTTTTTTTTATTTTTTTTTTGATTTCTATAGATAATTGATAGAATCTTGTTAAGTTGATTTCGTGACTTCATTTTATAAATTTATATAAAATATATTTATTTATAAATATAGAATTTAATAAATAAATCTTAAAAGAAGGTAAATTATATAATTTTCAATTTTTTATTTAAATCATTAATTTAGAAATAATATAAAAAGAATATATTTGTGAAAAAATCATTTTATCATCAGTATTATAACTTTGATTCTTTAATATTTTATATAAATTATTTTTTTTATTTATAATTTCTTTATTATTATTATCTATAAATTTATCATAATTATGATATATATAATTTGATATATATATAGATAAAGATGACCAATATTCACTTGAAAAATTAGTAATATTAATCATATATATAATAAATATTTATTATATATATTTAATTTTAACCATAAAATAAAGTTATTTGGAATTTAGTATGTTTATAAATTCATTTATATTAGTATCAGAACCATATATAAATAAAGATTTATTATTAACTTTATTTATGGTATTAAAGTATATAATTAAAGGCTTTCCTATTAAATTATTTATTGTAAATAAAATTTTATTTAACCCAATTGGTATTTTATAATATTTTGAATCAGATATAATATCTTTTTTTTTAGATAATTTACTTTGAAAAAAATCACATTTTGTAACACTGATATTTTGTTTATCAACTAGATGGTCTACTAATTGTATAAACTTTGAATAATAATTATTTGTAATTTCATTTTTATATAATATATAATATTTATATTTGTTTTTACAGGATGATAACCATTTACATTTTTTTTCACTAAATGAACAATTATGAATACTACATATATTATAATGACGCGGAGGGGTTACTGGAAATGATTTGTTTAATAATAAATTAT
>Ga0163111_10000192_pt1 | contig 35857 bp, 40 predicted proteins | sample CRUFie1St18metaG_FD_109645 | JGI IMG/M metagenome (GOLD analysis project Ga0163111, IMG submission 109645) | Marine microbial communities from the Costa Rica Dome - CRUD Field 142mm St18 metaG | ecosystem: Environmental > Aquatic > Marine > Oceanic > Photic zone | place: Costa Rica: the Eastern...
CATGTCCTTACTAAGATAGTCATCTAGTATATTATATATTTTTAATTGTGCGGATGACTTTTCGGAAGACATCCTGGTAGAAGACATCCTGGCCGAAGACATTATTGAAATATATTTATAATATAATACTATATTTCAATTTTATTGCATAGAAGGAATGTTATCAATATCTATTACACTTTTTATTCGTTTTACTTTTTTAACAATATATTTATTAAAATAAGGATGCTTTATGACCTCGCGGGGAATATGTTTATGCACAGTTCGTACTATCATTTTATATAACTTAAACTCAGGGTATCTTTCCTCGCCATTTTTTTTATAAATAACATTTCGTCCCTTATCATCGTTGCACCAATCTAGAATTATTTTTTTGATGGGTGATTTTATGTTTGCGAGTTCTTTCAAGTCTTTGATCTCACCATTATCTTCTAAGTCATCCACTATAAAATCAAATAATGAACAACCTAGACGACATAGATCAAAGCTTAAATTTGGTAAAATTTCTTTCTTTTTCTCGTTAAAATATGGTTTAAAATTGTATTGAGTAGCTGCATCACCAGCAGGATGAAAACTATCACTACACATTTGCTTTCCTTTATAGGTGTAAATCGCTCTTCCAAAATCTATTATTTTATAAATTCTACCAAAGGTGGGTATATTATAATACTGACCATTATAACAATATTCTAAATATTTTTTGTTGGTTTCATTATACATAATATTATTTGTATGCAAATCGTTGTGTGTCAAATCAAAGGCTTTTTGATAAGTAATAAGCATCATTAATACCTGAATAGTTAAGGAGTCCCACTCTCGATCTGATAAAGTATTCTTAGACAACAACGAATCCAGTGTTTTATCACATTGTTCTAAGCAAATTATTTGTATGGGGAATTTAGAAATATTAATGATCACTTCATCTTCAGAAGCGGTAGAATATTCACTTGACTCTGAATAACTATCCACCTCAGAACAAGATTCTGCGATAGAACCTTGCGAACTCCTATTATCTTTATCTGTATTATTACTATCTGGTACACTCTCCTGGGAATCACGTGAGGTATTTGATGATCGGGAAGAACATGTATCACTACTGCTATTTGAAGCACCAGATTTATTTGAAGCACCAGATTTATTTGAAGCACCAGATTTATTTGAAGCACCAGATTTATTTGAAGCACCAGATTTATTTGACCCGCTTGTATTTTTTTTTCTTTCAAATAAAACCTCGGTGGATGTTTCTCCCGATTCATTGGGTGGTTTGAATATTGTATCAAACTGACTAAGGTCTGAAATATCGGACAAATTTAAAACTAATTCTTCGTCCGAAACCTTTAACTTATTTTTTCTTTCTCTTGACCCCGAAAATAAAAGATTACTGATATATTCATTATCTATTGAAAATGTTATTCCACCTTGTTCAACATTATTATTGTTTTTAAAATAAGAAGAATCTTGTAAATATTCTATATCATCCTCGACATTTATCTTGTAATTATTTTTAATAGCCAATAAAGAACCATAAAAATCAACACCATGTATAAAGTTATGTTTGTTCAAAATTTGACTTGTTAAATAAGTAAAAAACCCATCGACATATGAAGCATTGTTATAATCATTTAACTTATTATAATCTTTATTATTTGCTAATGTCGGTAAGGTTAAAAAATCGCTAATATTACTATATTTACCAATCATATATTTGATTGGATCATAAAGTGGTGATAATTTAAAGAAAATATCCTTTTCTTCTAACTTTTCATTATGTTTGATATTTGCTGTAAATTTATTTTCAGATTTTTTTTCTATAATTGAATGAAGTGTATACTTTTGATTCAAATTAATACTATTATAATTTGTTTCATTTAGGGAAAAATAATTTAAATATAAGGGGATAAAATTTTGCACATTTTCAACATTTAACAATTCTGGTTTTTCTAAATCTGCAAATAACTTTGCATTGTCATTTTTTTTATAATGAAGCTCCATTATTTCAATTGTATATTTAATTCGTGAAATTTTAACCTATATTTTCTAAAAACGATATAAATGACTCTGGAACTTAAAAAGTTTGATATGAACAATATCCGTTTTAAATCTGAAGAAAATTCGGGTCCAGTTGTGGTCCTCATTGGTAGGAGAGATACCGGAAAAAGTTATTTGGTTAGAGATTTAATTTTTTACCACCAAGACATTCCAATAGGTACTGTTATATCAGGTACCGAAGCAGGTAATGGATTTTATGGTAATCATGTTCCTAAATTATTTATTCACGATGAATATAATACAGCAATTATAGAAAATATATTAAAAAGACAGAAAACTGTGCTTAAGCAAGTAAAAAAAGAAATAGAACACTATAATAAATCATCTATTGATCCAAGAACATTTGTTATTCTGGATGATTGTTTGTATGATGCTTCCTGGGCAAAGGATAAAATGATGCGCTTGTTGTTTATGAATGGTAGGCACTGGAAAATTATGTTAATCATCACAATGCAGTATCCTCTTGGGATTCCTCCTAATCTTAGAACAAATATTGATTATACCTTTATCTTACGCGAACCATATATAGCCAATAGAAAACGTATCTATGAAAATTATGCTGGTATGTTTCCAACCTACGAATCATTTGCACAAGTATTAGACCAGTGCACCGAAAACTATGAGTGTTTGGTTATTAATAACAATTCCAAAACAAATAAATTGCATGACCAAGTATTTTGGTACAAAGCTGAACCACGCGGCAATTTTAAGCTTGGTTCAAAAGAATTTTGGGAAATATCCAAGGATCTTGGTTCCGATGATGAGGAAGAGGTATATAACCCCGAAGCTACCCGAAAAAAGAATCAACCAAAAATAAACGTTAGAAAAAGTAAATGGTAAATGGTAAATGGCATTTATCTGGTTTATGTGATGTGCAGGACTAAATTTTTTCACGCTCATATACACATTTCAGTTTATCTATTGCTTTTTTCTTATCAAAATTTGAAATATAATCATAATCACAATTATGTTTTTCCGGAAGTCGATGCATATTACAAAAAATATTACCACATTTACATTTATTTGTTAAACTTTGAACGATATCTATTTTTTTTTTGCATGCGGAAAATGCACAGACTTTTTTATTTTTCATTATCTATATAATTATATAAATTTTAAGTGAAATTTATATAACATATTACCTTACGTTAGATTAATGCTAATCTTTTACGTTATCATTATCCGTAATAGCTTTAATAGTAATATTATCAACATTACTAGAATCATTAGCATCATCATTAGAATCACTCATAACTTTATTCACCTTACCACCGGTTAATCCTTCAATGAGGTTATTCTGTGATTCCGCGGATAATTTACTTAATCCATGATCATTTGCCTTATTTTTACGAGTAATAATATTATCACCCTCAAAAAGTTCTTTGCGAATATCAGAGACCGCGACATCATCGTCCAATTTATTATCGATAGTATTAGCATCCTTTGAACTAACTAAATTACCTTCATCATTTAGCATCTGTGTCAATTTATTACCACTAGTTTTAGCCTTTGCAATATTGTCCTCAATTGCTTTTTTCTTTGATTCTTTCACACGTTTATCAAACTCGTTTTTAGCCTTTTTCTCATTCTTATCTTTTTCATGCATCAACTGATTTAATTCATCTTCTAAGTATTCAACCTTTCCCGTTTTATAAGCTTCGGGATCAAATGGCATCCACATACCTACCGGTCCAACAAAAACATCATGGTTCGGGTCAACCTCTCTTAACATTTTGCATCTCATTTCAGCCTCATCTTGCGTAGGAAAAGAACCACGTACCTTTACACCGCGAACATTTGTTCTAAACGAATGCGTTTTTTGGAAAGTTTCATTTAGTTTCTCTTCATTATTATCTAAAAATGTTTTATATTCATCCTCGAGGGTAGTTAAAAATAAATTTTCTTTCTCGGTTTTACAAAAATCTTCCAAATCACTCATGACCTTGGCATTATCCAAACTATATTTATAGGAAATAAAACTAATAAAATGATTAAATTTCTCGAGTGATTTGTTCATCTCCCATTGTTTAATGTATTCATTAAACATAAACGTTTCGCGTTGCTTGATAATCTTCTCTGGTGATACAAATGACATACACACAAATTTTTGTGCTGCAATTGGACGATCCTCTTCTAATATATCAATATATTTAGCATTTGTGGAACCATCCGAATTTTTTCTGTATTCTATACCAGATTTTTTAGAAGAAGATACATTCTCAATATCTGCCATATAGATATTCTTTTATTTTCAGTTTAAGTATTTTACACACAAAATATTTTAAATATTTTTTTAAACAATATTATCATGAAATTTTTTTTCTTTATTATTAGTATAAATGTCAGGTATGGGTTTAGATATTGGTGAGCTAATTAAACGCGCAATAAAGTATTTAGTTGAGGGTCTTATGGTTGCTATAGCTGCTTTTGCTATACCAAAAAGATCACTTAATATGGATGAGGTTGCCTTGATTTCATTGACAGCGGCCGCAACCTTCAGTATTCTTGACACCTACGTGCCAACCATTGCTGTTAATGCACGCGCTGGCGCAGGCCTCGGTATTGGTGCCAATCTTGTTGGTTTCCCGAGGTAAAATATTTAACAAATTTTAAATAAATTTTAAATAAACTTTAATTAAACTTTAATTAAAATTTATTTAACTACAAAATATTTTAAATGGTGGGAATAAATTCCCAATTTAATTCTTTGCATATTTTTTTCCATATTTCATCTTGTTCAATTCTTTTATATAAATCTTTTAGCATCGGAAAATAAGGTAAGAATTGTCGTTGACCTAATAGTTCACAAAGTTTATAGACTGTATAATAATAATTCAAAAAATTAACTCTATCATCGGGACAAAATTTGGAATAAGGAGCTTGTATATCCATAAATAAATTACATAATGTTTCTTCTAATTCTTGGCTCATTATGGGTGGTTTTATTCCTAACTTATCTTTTATAAAAGGAATATGTTCATAATATTTGTTATATCCTAGTTTTTTTAAAATATCTTTGGCTTTTTTATTTGTCATTTGACTGATATCCATTCTTTCTTTTTTTATTTGTAATTTAATATTTTCAATGACTTCCGCGGGTATTTGTGTTGTTTCTTTTGCTTGAAATTGTGCAAGTATTTCTCTAAAATGATTAATTCTTTTGTATGCATAAAAACAAACTTCTTTAGGTGGTTCTTTATAAGAAGGTTTTTCATTTTCAACAAGATAAGGAATATTACAAAAGCAATTATTGCATACTAAAATACCATCATGTTCAATGGCAATTAATTCACCATTATTACATTTTTTACAAATATCGGTTTGCACTAAATAATTTTGTACATTTATAAAACTATCATCGACATTAGTTAAGTATTTTTCGACTGTGGTTATTTCTGTTTTATCTAATTCATTTAGCTTGGTATCTACATTAAAATACTTATCTAACAAGGTTGTTTTTGATTTACCATTTGCTATTTTTTTTTTATTTTCAAAATAGTCAAAAATATGATTTGAGTTATCTAAAAAATAGTTGGTTTTTTTCTCATTAATTTCTTTTATTTGTTTTCTTACTTTATTTAGTTCATCCTTTAGTTCTAACTTTTCATCTAATGAAATATTTTTTTTCAACAAAGCTTTAATGTCATCCTTTCTTTTTTTTAATTTTGGTAAATTTGTCGAGACTTCATTATCTATAGTATTTATAATTTGATTATGTTTTCCATCTAATGTTACTATGCTTTTTTGTGATACACATATTTTTTTATTATTTTTTGGTTTAAATGATGGCATATTAATTAAATAATTAAATTAATATTTCATCATTCCTTTAGATAATTATATAGTTTAATAATTATTTATGTTTTCTCTCTTTTCTGTAAAATGGATAATAATGAAAACGTGCATACTCATTTGCCGAATAATATTAACATTGATGCCATAGAATTTCATAAAATGAAATTTATTTATAATGCTATTCAGTCTGGTTGGGAAGTTAAACTTAACAACAATAAATATATTTTTAATAAAAAACACAACCATCAAAAAGAAATATATTTAGAAAATTATCTAAAAACCTTTGTCGAAGAAAATATAGATTTAAGTAAACTAATTAATTAAAAATGTGGGTTTTATAAATTATTTTAATTGAATTAATTAAATTAATTATCAAAATATTTTTTTCTTTAGCAATATTATAAAATGGGTGGTGGATTAATGCAACTTGTAGCTTATGGCGCACAGGACGTCTATTTAACGGGTAATCCCCAGATTACCTTCTGGAAAGTGACCTACCGCAGGCACACCAACTTCTCTTTAGAGTCTGTTGAGCAGACTTTCAACGGACAGGCTGATTTCGGTCGCCGTGTCACATGCACGATCAGCCGCAACGGCGATCTTGCCTACCGCACATACCTCCAGGTTACTCTTCCCGAGATTAACCAGAGCATGGGTGAAACCACGAAGCCTGGCATTGCAGGCGTCAACAAAGGCGTCTACGCCCGTTGGCTTGACTGCCCCGGTGAGCAGCTTATCTCACAGGTGGAGGTGGAGATCGGTGGCCAGCGCATAGATCGCCAGTATGGTGATTGGATGCACATCTGGCAGCAGCTGACCCTCACTACCGACCAGGAGGATGGCTACAACAAGATGATTGGCAACACAACTCAGCTTACCTTCATTACGGATCCTCTCTTCGCCGATGTAGATGGCCCTTGCGACTCCACGGCCCCCGATGCCGTGTGCGCCCCTCGCAACGCTCTTCCCGAGACTACTCTCTACGTCCCTCTTCAGTTCTGGTACTGCCGCAATCCCGGTCTCGCTCTTCCTCTTATTGCCCTGCAGTACCACGAGGTTAAGATCAACCTCGATCTCCGTCCCATCGACGAGTGCCTCTGGGCTGTTAAAAGTTTAGATTGCAGTGGCAACTCTAGTGTCATGAAGGTCAACACCGCTTACAACCAGTCTCTGGTCGCCGCTTCGCTCTACGTCGACTACGTGTTCCTTGACACCGATGAGCGCCGCCGCATGGCACAGAACCCCCACGAGTACCTCATCGAGCAGCTGCAGTTCACTGGCGACGAGTCTGTTGGTTCTTCCTCCAACAAGATCAAACTTAACTTTAACCACCCGTGCAAGGAGCTTGTTTGGGTTGTGCAGCCGGATGCCAACGTTGATTACTGCGCCTCACTCGAGTGCGGCACCAACCTTTTCTCGGCACTTGGCGCACAGCCTTTCAACTACACGGATGCCCTTGATGCTCTTCCGAACGCTCTTCACGCATTCAGTGGTCCTCAGTCCGCCGCCGATGGCGCCACCGCGAACGCTGGTTCCAATCACGGCTTCATTAACGCAAACGGCTTATTTGAAACCATGGGCGCTGCCGATACTACCAATGCACACTTGTGGGCGGCCGACCAGACCGCCAATACTGTGGGACTTACGCCAGCTGAGGTCAAGAGCGACACGGCGGCGCAATACCGGGCCGGGGGCACGGCCGTGGAGGTGGGCGAGGTCGATAATGGACAGGGACAGGGTTTTACAGGTGCCGTGAACGAGGTGGCCGGCGAGGCGAAAGGCGCACCACGCTCGAACGTCTCTGACGCTGGCGCCTTTGTCCTTAACGAGACTTCCCTCAAGATGCACTGCTGGGGTGAGAACCCAGTTGTCACTGCCAAGCTCCAGCTTAACGGCCAGGACCGCTTCTCGGAGCGCGAGGGCACTTACTTCGACCTCGTGCAGCCCTACCAGCACCACACACGCTCACCCGACACTGGTATTAACGTCTACTCGTTCTCCCTCCGCCCGGAGGAGCACCAGCCCTCTGGCTCTTGCAACTTCTCGCGCATCGACAACGCGACACTTCAGCTGGTCCTTTCCAACAACACCGTGGCCGGTACTTCTACTGCCAAGGTCCGCGTCTACGCCACGAACTACAACGTCCTCCGTATCATGAGTGGTATGGGTGGCCTTGCCTACTCTAACTAAATTAATTATATTTAGTAAAAAACAATATTATGTTTTCATAAATACCATATTATTTTTTAACAATATGGTATATCAAACGTTAAATAAATTGATAACATTCGTTTGAACAATACACCCATTTTCCTTGCTGTAAATAAACTTTATTTTCGTGTATTTTTTTCAAACAAGTATGACAGATTAAAAACATATACCCCTATTTATAATTTATTTTTTAATATATTATTTTATATTATATTAATATATAATGTCACAATACGACGACATATTTAAGCTTCTAGGGACTATTTTACTAATCATTATTATTTTTTCAATTATAAGTTCTATTTCATTAAAACCAACCATTATTAGACCGCGCAGACATCACAGACATCGTCACCACCCACACCATCCACCCTACCCACCACGATACGTTGATTACGTACCATTTTAAAAACTAAGTACTATTAAAACTAAATACTATTAAAACTAAATATAATCTTAATTTTTATAATATATTTTTATAATATATTTTTATAATATATTTTTATAATATAAATATATAATGGGACTAGCAAATGATTTGTTTATTGTTATAGGTACTATATTAGTACTAATTATAATATTTTCAATGTTAGGCATTATTTCTTTCTCGAACAATGACATTTTATCAGGCGAAACCTGGCACCATGATCCAGATCGGCCACATAAACATAAGCACAAACATAATAAAAAAAAAAATAATAATAATAATAATAATGCCAAAAATAAAAATGCCAAAACACTCGCCGAAACTAAGACCGCTTTAGATGAAGCAAAGCGTTATGCCGAAGAAGCAGAAAAAGCATCTCAAAGTTTATATGACAAAAATCAACAATTAATAGCAGATACTAAAGAAGCTGTCGAAGAAGCAAAGCGTTATGCAGCCGAAGCTCAAGCAGATAGTGCAGCCATCTCAGCATTATCGGCCCAACTTAAAATGGACGATACTTATAAAGAATTAGACGAAAAAAGAATTTCTCAATTAGTAGCAGCAGCAGCAGCAGAACAAGGTAAGGAAATACGGAAAAGTTTATCCGGTGCTGTAAATGCAGGAGGTGTGGCGGTGGGAAACGCACTATCTACAGAGGATACACTGGATACCACGACCACACAAACATCGGGATTTACGAACAGGCGGAGTGGGCTTAATAGTGCCGCTAAATTTTAACAAAAATCTTTTAATTAAATAGCTTAAATATATTGACGAATATAAGTATAATATGCAGATATTTGTCAAAACATTAACGGGGAAAACCATTACCATTGATGCCGAACCAACCGATACTATAGCTCATATTAAACAAAAAATTCAAGACAAAGAAGGCATACCACCTGACCAACAACGACTTATTTTTGCAGGAAAACAATTGGAAGATGAAAGATCACTTGCTGATTATAATATCCAAAAAGAATCTACTTTACACCTTGTTTTACGCCTCCGGTAAAAATAACCGGTTATATGTGTGATAACTCATAATACCACCTATAATACCAGAATGTAGTAAAGCATTATATGTTATTTTACTATTTTTATTCAACCATAAAATACTTTTTGTATATAATATAGTGCCGCCCCATGCTCCCCATAATGTAAAGTATGTTAAACCAACTTTATTTAACATAGTTGTGAACGTTGTATGAACATTTTTATTACATATTGAATTCAACATAGCAATATACATTATATTTAACATGTTATATCATAATATAATATTAAATATACTTTTAATATTATATATACTTTTAATATTAAATATACTTTTATTATTATTAATGTTGGTTTGATTAAATATATATATATATATATGATAAACTCAGGTTTCTGTACACCATTTATAACTGTCGCTATACTTGCTATTATCAGTTTTTGTCTCTTAATGTATTTAGAAATTACAAAAGGATACAAGGGGATACTCACCATTACGTACGCTCTCCACCTCCCACCATATCTGTATGTTATATATCAATTATGTAAACAAAATTTAAAAAGTCTTGCATGGTGGGTGATAGCTACTCACATTATTTCGGTCATCTGCACCTCTGTTATCTTTATAAGCATGCTCCTCCCACGATTCAGGCTCCGTGCAGCTGAACTACTGCGACATAATGACTAAAAATGTTTTGTCTAGAGGGGCGTAAAATTCTTACCATTTAGTAACTTAAAAATTTGTATTTAACATTTTCTATCATAATATAATATACTTTTAATATTTAATACTAGCAAATATACATAAATATTAGAAACGAATATTTATAATGACTAGTATCACTGCCATGTTAAATAACAATGATTTTCAAAAAATATTGTTTATAACCCCCTTATTATATTCAAAACAGCGCGGTTTCACCATCTGGAATTTGTATAATATTATATTATCTACACAATTCCCACATAATGAAACCATTCAAAAATTTAATGCTAACAATAGTGCAGCGGCTTTTTGGGGTAGTTTAACATATTATATCATTAATAACGAAAATTTCTTTTTATGGTTAAAACAAGAAAAAATTTCACATACCTCCGAAAAAATCATACATGTGTTCCCCTTCTTATATTATTTACTAAACGGATATTATCATAAATTAAATTATAAAATAAGTTTTTTATCTTTGTTATACGAATTAACATGGTCATACACCACCGGTAAGCATATTTTCAATAAAACAGATATTTATTATAAAATGAAAAAACCCCTAGATTGGTATTATGTGTGGTCTTTTATCACATACGGACACTTTTTTAGAGCATATACCACGTCAATGCACCACTAATTACACCTCCCGTAACACTGACGCCCAGGGTGTTTGCGAAAGGACAATTGCAGGTATCGACCTTAAGACTGGTGAGGCTATCATCATCATTAGTGTTATCATCATCTTTCTTTGAACAATTACTTTGTTTTTTACTGAAGATATTATACAATAGTCCGGATAAACTCGCCCCTCCGATCGCGACACAAATAGTTACTACTGGTTTGCTAAGATCACTCATTATATTATAAATATACTATGCTTTAAATATATTTATAATATTGTTATCTTGCTTGTTTTAGTCACTAGACAATAGTTTCGTCATATTCCGAACTTCAGGTTTATTTATTTCTGGGTGAAATAAGTTTCGTATCAGATCATTATCGCGAAAACGAATTGTATAATCATATTGCAATGACGTTCTGCCGACGCGCCCCATTGCCTGAATACATTTTTCTTGACTCATATAATGTAAGTCTTTGCTAATATAACTATGACAAAATTGATAATTTGTACCATAAATAAAATCAGAAGAAGCGATAATCATAAATAAGCGCTGTGATTGTGCTAATTCTTTCATAACTTCCATATAGTTCACACTTTTATGCGTTGCGAAAACACCAATCCCCATTAATAACAACATCTTCCATTTTGTATCAACATCATTAATTAACATAATTTTTTCCACAATGTCTTCCGTAATATTGCACGTAAATGGTTTTCCAGAGAATTGGGTCTTACTACTAGTATATCTTTCTAGATGTTCCGGCGTATTAGGTACAAACATTGGATTCAGTTCTACATTCCGCACACATTTCTGCATATCGGATATTTTCGTCATTAATTGTTTCATCGCCGGCGCGACTCTTCCTTCTGACATTTTCTTATCCTTTTCCTCGTCCTTTTTTGTCCCTTCTTCCAACGTTTTTTGCATAACACTTATTTTTCCATTAATGGTATTATTATACTCTATCACGTGCATAATATCTTTCTCTACACGCTCAGGTATTTTAGCATAATGTATGCAAATATTGGCTACCTTATTGACATCATCCGCTAAAAATATCGTGGGACCATCTGTCAGTGTATGAGAATCTTTTGTCGCGACAAAAATGTTTGACTCATGGCGCTTTATGCGCAGAGTTAAGAGCTGTTCTTTCAAGTCCGGCCATTGATCGCTATCAACATTTTTTAATAATAATAAATAATACACCTTAATATCTGCCATATTCACCATCTCGATTGCCGAAAAATATCTCTCTAGATAAAGATTCTCTTGACAAATATAATTATATTTATTCATATACATAATAACTTTAATGGCTTCCCGTAGATCTATATACCGCAGCAACGTTTTATTCTTTTCACAATGAAGTACTATTTCACGTAAATCTTCATACGTTTCACTTATATAATGTGGCATATCCACAAAACCTTCTTTATTTATAATGGGTATGGTCTTTTTACAATCATAGCTGATTATGCTATGTATTTCACCGCCGCCAAAACGAGCACGAAAATCTAATAGGGTATCTTGCATCTCATCCTCATGTGGCAAGGTCGCCGATGACAATACAATATTTGGAATCAGATTTTTCACCCAATTATTATGAATGATAGGGTGTATTTCATGTTCAGCATAGTCCATTGAAATGGTCGGCTCATCCCAATACATAATAATATCTTTTTTCGCATTAAAACCCAACATATAATGCATCGCACATAAATATGACTTTATATCACAAATCATTATCTCTACTTTATCTCCCACGGAATTATCCACTTTCGCTATCATACCACTGCGTCTATTTCTAACATAATCAGTCGCTGCAAAATAATGCAAACGTATATCATCGGGTGAATTACAACCAAAAGCAAAGGCAACTTTCTTTTCTGTGGATATAGCTGCCTTGGCAAGGGCTAAACCCACATGACGTGCTGCACATACAAATATAATTTTGTGATTTTCAGACAAACCTATCGGTGATAACGTTTTGCCCGTGCCAGTTGGTGCTATATACGAAATTAATTTTGGTTTATCTTGTTTGCATATAGTGAATAGTTTTTTTTGATGCTCATATAATTGTATATCGGCATATTTCAACAAACAAGGGTTTTTTTCAATCAGAAGATCTCCCATACTGATTAACGATGTCGTCGATATTTCGCCTTTAAATATATCTAATATTGTTCTTATTTTTTGCTTGAATATTGGATTTACGTTATCAATATGGTACGACATTAAAGTATATATTGTATAATAATGTACATGCCAGGTAATATTATCTTTTTTATGTTCCCACAACATTTTTGTCAAATGATCTATCATGATGTATTCAAAAATATTTTTTTTATTTGTTGATAAATGTTTGTCGGTATTGGCAAAACGTATAATATCCGCCTTTTTCATTTTATTTTTCTTATAAGTTTCTGTTCTATATTGAAAGTTATATTTTTTGTTTAACTCTATACAAGCTTTTTGTAAATACGTACAAAACACATATTGGTGAATAATATCCGAAGGTAATATTTTTAAATATTGTAATAATGATAATGTTTTATTTTCGGTAATATTAACATCATGATATCCTTTACATATCATATTAATAATCTCTAGTTCTTTTTTTTCAGTTGGAATTTCAATACTATTCCATTCTGAGCGCGTTAACTTTGTTTGCGATAAATCCATGTCTTAGACTATAATGTTTATATGTGTTTATTTATGTTTTTTATATTTACTTTTAAATAATAATTGAATGTGTGTAATAGCGTATATAATAAAGTAAAATGAGTGCTAATCATCAAACAACTATTATCTCGGTTGAAGGGAATATTGGTTCGGGCAAATCGACCTTGGTCGAAGAACTGCGCAAAATGTATGCTGGGACTCCCCATATTTGTTTCCTACAAGAACCTGTTGATATTTGGAATACTATTAAAGACCATGATGGCACCACTATGCTAACAAAATTTTATAGTAATGCCCAAAAATATTCTTTCGCTTTTCAAATGATGGCGTATATTTCTCGCCTCTCGCTTCTTAAAAATGCTCTAAAAAACAACTATGATGTTATTGTGGTAGAGAGAAGTATGTATACCGATAAAAAGGTATTCGCCAAAATGTTGTATGATGCTAAAAATATTGAAGAGGTTGAATACCAAATTTATCATAAATGGTTCGATGAATTTATTGAAGACATACCACCTCTCAAAATTATTTATGTTAAAACATCGCCTGAAGTTGCGCATCAACGTGTTCAAAAGCGAGGTCGCGAAGGAGAAAATATCCCACTCGAGTATCTTAGAAATTGTCACAAGTATCATGAAGATTGGTTAGACCATGTTGACGAAAAACTACTTATTGATGGTAATACCGATAATAGTATTAACCCGGAGATTACATCAATATGGCTAGAAAAATGTAGAGCATTTATTAATAAATAAAGCTAATATATTCTCGCACAAAAATATTGATTTATGTATGGATAACATTCTATACATGATAAAATTGATTTTTTTATTAATGTTATATTAATAACTATAATGGACGATACGCATTTTACGTTAATGTTTGATGGCGGCAGTAGAGGAAATCCTGGTGTTTGTGGTAGTGGGTATGTTATATTTAATAATAATAATAATGTTGTGTACGAGGGTTTTCAAAAGGTATCAGATAAAAATACAAATAATTTTGCAGAATATATGGGGATTATTTTAGGTTTAGAATTAGCTCTTGAAAACAAAATAGAAAATATACATATCAAAGGCGACTCATTGCTCGTAATTAATCAACTTACGGGTAAATGGAAAGTGAAATCAGCGAACATTAAAGCTCTATATACAAAAGCAACTTCGCTGTTAGAGCAATTTAACATAGTTTCACTACATCATGTGCGGAGAGAAAATAATAAATTAGCCGATTCTTTAGCGAATACAGCAATGGACCAGTAATTTATACATGTTAGTTTTGCCTACAACCACTATTCTCTATTAATTTAGAAATCTCATTAATTGTATTTGTTGTTGATGTGATAAAAACATCTGGAAATATAGCATGTATAAATGCTTTAAATGAAGATACCATAAACATATATGAAAATTTCATGGAATGTTTAAAATGTTCGTAATAAGTCATACAAACTTGTGTAGGATGCTTAAACATTTTTAATTATTATATGCTATTATTATTTTAAATAAATATAACTACAATGTCTGGTTTTTTATGTTTACTTTAATCCCAACATGTCGGGTTTTTTATTGCCTTTATATTTCAAATGATCACGACAAAGTGCTGTTGTCGGGAATAATTCTTCACCATATATGTCTTGTAGCAATAACCATTCAAATAAACCACCCGGATAAACATATATATTTGTGTATCCTAATTTAAGTAATTGATAACATTTATTAGCTAATGTTTCATCGCTGGCATTCATAGCATATATTACTAATTTAATTCCAAAATTTTTTTTTAAGTAATGATTCAACACTTCTGTTTCACGCGAAGGGGTTAAAGTGCCTTTTATTAAACATTCTTGGTTTTCTAAGGGTAATGTACTAATAAGATAAGATTCGTTATTGTTAATTTCGCCTTGTATATACTCAAAGTTCACTTTTTTGACTGATTGATTATTACCCATTTAATATTAATAATAACAAAAAATGTTTATATTTAGTTTTATTTTATAATTATATAAAATACAACGAAATATTCTTTAATTAAACTGCACCACGATCTCGACATTTTCTTTTTTAATACTTTTCGAGGCCGAAATAGATAACTCTTCGCGTTTTTTTCTAGTTTTTTGGGAAGAGGCCGATATTGTTTCGTTTTTTCGGCGTGAAGAACTATTTCTTAAATTCATATCATTTTCTATTTCATGGTAATTATCTTCTATATATTTAATAACCTCATTCTCAAGCGCCCATTTAAAAAAATTTAACTGACCTATTGTTGTTTGGATAGAAGTCCCATCTTTATACGGTATAGATATTCTTTCCCATCTACAAAAAGGATCAAATCTCTTTTTAGAATACGCTCTTAATTTTAATTTATAATCTATATATACTTTGAACCTATTACCATTACTTAAATTATACACGGTGTAATGTTTTTTAGCATAATTGGTTGAAAACCAATCAACTATCCGTAATGAAATATTAGATTTACCATTTATGATATTTAACATTACATCTAAAACCTCGGGTTTATTATAAAATTTCATCAAATTATTTAATAATAGTGTGTTTTGGGTTGTATATGCCATTAAATAAGTATTTCATATATGTTTTAAATACTTATCTGGAATATTCTTTTTCCATATTAGAATTTTTAGGGATTAAAAAACGCTCTTGCTGAAGTATGTCGTTTGAATAATTTAAATGTGTTAAAAAAGGGTTTGCACATGGTTTAGAAATAACTTCTCTAGTGCTTAATTTATTATTAAAAATCTCTCTACGATTATCTGTCATATCAAAGGTATTGATCGTTTCCATGTTTGTTAGCTTATAATCATAGGCAAAATCTTTATTATAAGAAGTAGGTGTGCAGGTCTTTACGTCGGGTACGTCGGGCTTGCAGATATTCTCGGCAGGTGTGCCGGTCTTCTCGACAGGTGTGCCGGTCTTCTCAACAGGTGTGCAGGGCTTCTCAACAGGTGTGCAGGTATACTCAACGGGTTTATTTTTCTTTTGCGAACGTTCTGGTTTTATTCCATTACTCCAAGCAAGAACATTCATTAAATTATATATATTAAAAGATAGATTTTAAACTTTATATAATAATTTTAGTATTTCAATAATTGTGTATGAAAAAATTTAAGTCCCTTTTATTAGTTTTAATTTTTGGGTAAATTCAAATTTTTTAGAATCTAAAACTCTTCTCTTTAAATTGCACTTTAAGCAACAAATTATGGTGTTTTCCGAACTATGTCCCAAATCATTATCTATTCTATCTAATGTCCATTGTAATTCATCACGGACATATTTATATATTACTTTAACGTTTTTTCCACAATAATGACATTTTAATTTCGAGACAACCAGCTTTTCATATAGTTCTTCCTGATTTATAAAAGATTGCTCATGATATCTTTCTTTTTTTTGATCTTGCGTTTTATAACCATTTATTTTTTTTTTTAATTCACAAATTACTCTCTTGTGTTTGTCTATATCTAAACCTAAATATAGTTTGTTGATAATTTCAGTTTGTTTAATATGACTATCTTCTTCATTATCCGACATTTCTTTTTGAAAATTTTTTCTAATATCTTTTGGTTTATCTATTATAATTTTTTTCATGTCAATATATTATTTATTATGTTTTAATTATTTTATATATACGTTATATATATATGCCATCACGTAACGGATATAAAGGCGGTAAAGGACGTTCAGCAATAGCCAGGAGAGTTATAAACACTAATAGTACAAATGGTATGATGAACCAAGGTTCCTGCAAAGATTCCAAAGGTAATGTAATCAAACCATGCCGTGATTTTGGTGGTCCCAAAAAAGGTGGGTCTGCACCTTCGGCCACGGGTCATATGCGTGCCAGACCCTGGAGAATGAGTTTAGAAACCGCTAAACCTATTAATTTTGTCTCACAAATAAGATTTTTACATTAATTTAAGATCGTTTATATTTCATATTAATTATATGAAATATATTTTCCGAATTATTTAGTGTTTTTACCGCTTTAACGTTTTTTTTCTGTTTCGTGTCTTTTTTCCGCCTGATAGTTTTTTTCTGTTTGGTGTCTTTTTTTTTGATGTCTTTTTTCCACTTGATGGTTTTTTTCGTTTGCGATCAACGCTCTCTCTATTATCTAACAATTCATCTCTTACTCTTCTCTCACGCGCCCTGCGTGCTGCACTCAGCCAACGTTCTTGTATTGTTCGCCGCCGGCGCCGAGGCATAGGTGGGGCAGATGGTAGTGGTGGGGCAGATGGTAGTGGTGGGGCAGATGGTAGTGGTGGGGCAGATGGTAGTGGTGGGGCAGCTGCTGCTGGTGGTAGTGGTGGTGGTGCGACAGCTGCTGCTGGTGGTAGTGGTGGTGGTGCGACAGCTGCTGCTGGTGGTAGTGGTGGGGCAGATGGTAGTGGTTGTAGTGGTGGTGTTGGTGCTGGTGGTAGTGGTGGGGCAGATGGTAGTGCTGCTGGTAGTGCTGGTGGTGATGCAACAGCTGCTGGTTGTGGTGGTAGTGGCGTATTTCCACTATGTTCACTATGAACAGGCCGCAGGCGGGCTTGGGTGAGCCGTCTTAAATTCCTTCTCCATCGAGCAACACCCTTCTTCTTTTTTGTTTTTTTTTGAGGCATTATACTATAACTTGCTATTTTTTTTTTATAAACTATATAAACTACGTTTAAAATAGGTTAAACTTAAATACCTATAATATATAATGAGCGACTATAAAGAATGTCAAGAACTTAAAAACATAAAATATAAATCTATGCTTTTAAGTAATGATAATAAGACTACCGATATTACCGGAGTAGAAAAATTATTGGATAATGAAAGTAAATTAAATAAAAAAGAGCCGTGGAATAAATTAGATAAAACTATTAAAATCAAAAAAATTAATAAATATGTTGATGATATTGTGAAAGATAAATATAAACTAACTCTTACCGAAAGTAAAAATCTTAAAAAATATTTAAGTAAAAGTTTAGACTTAGTTAAATTACAACGCGTTAAAGACGTTGAATATATTAAGGATAATGGTATTTTAAAAAATATACCGAGTTTATTATTTAATCAAAAAACACGAAGTTTTACGCTTAAAAAATGTGATAAACGTATATCAACACTAAAATCATTAGGTAATCCCGCAATCACCAAAAAGAAACGCGAGAAACGAGAAAAAACCAAGAAAAATATGAAAAAAGATAAAATAGATGCAAAGAAAACTTAAGCACAATCAGCTATAACTATCTAATGGAAAATTATGCTCTAATTTTAAATGAAAAGTTTATTGACAACAATATTTTAAACGAAAAGCTATTAAATAATATAACTACTCAGGTAAATAAATATAAACTAACCAAATCCGATATTTTAGACCTAGAAGAAACTTTATTAGAAATGATCGATGATATTGTAAGTACCGATCCTAAAGTAATGGCTGACCCAAATAGTAATGATCGTATTATCGATGCCGTATATGATTTGATTTGTATTCAGCTAGAAGATGTTTATGGAAATCCCTTTGAGTATTATATCCAAGAGAGAATATATCATGTTATTTGCGAATGTTTAGGCTGGTATTTTTTGTTTTTTAGCCCGAAAAGATCTTATGGTACAACATTCATTCGGAAAAAACCCAATATTCCTAAAATGGATAAAAAAATTTCATATTTATCAAATATACCACAGCCCGAGCAACGTACCGATGAATGGTATATCTTTAGACATAAATATCTGACGGCTAGTAGCATATGGAAAGCTTTTGCAACACCTGGTTCTATGAATCAGCTCATATATAATAAATGCAAGCCCTTAGATACCAACAAATTCAAAGGTTTTTGTACCGATTCTCCCATGCATTGGGGGCACAAATATGAACCGGTATCGATCATGTGGTATGAATATACATTCCACACGAAAGTTAGTGATTTTGGTTGTATTCCTCATCGCACGATTGAGTATATTGCAGCCTCACCAGATGGTATAAACACTTGTAATACGTCTGATTGTTATGGTAGGATGTTAGAAGTAAAAAATATTGTGAATAGAGAAATAACGGGTATACCTAAAATGGAATATTGGATACAAATGCAAGTTCAAATGGAGGTATGTGAACTTAATGAGTGTGATTTTTTAGAAACTAGATTTAAAGAGTACGACTCTGAACAAGATTTTTACGAAGATGGTGATACGTTTCAAAAAACAAAAGATAATAATTATAAAGGGATAATATTATATTTTGTAAAAGATGGTGAAGCATTATATGAATATGCCCCATTTATGTGTAGTGAAGACGACTATAAAAAGTGGGAAACCGATAAAATGCAAGAACATGAAAACATAACTTGGATTCAAACGATATATTGGCGCTTAATTGAAATTAGTTGTGTACTTGTTTTACGTAATAAAACTTGGTTTCGCGGTGCACGACCAATATTAAATAATTTATGGAAAACAATAGAGAATGAAAAAGTGATTGGCTATGCACATAGAGCACCAAAAAAAAACACCGCACTCAATCATAAAAAAAATAATACCGAGAATACCCTATCTTTAAAAAATAATTGCTTAATTGATGTGTCAGCGTTAAACCACAAACCTAAAGAGAAGTGTATTATTAATATAAACACGGAGAGTCTGTCAAACGCTAGTTATTCACACAAACTGGAAGATGCTTCATAAAAATTAACACGTGGTTTATTCAGGGGGGGTGGTCTCGGCTCTGGTGAAATTTGTTGGTCAGTATCGCTATAAACATTACCACAAAATTCGGCGCGACTACATTTACCATTTGTCGGTCTTTTCCAATTTTTGATATTGTTATTGTTTTTACTATTCGCTAAGAAAACAGGATAGCTTTGATAAATATCAGAATAATTATTTGCGGTGATGGAAGGATGTTCGGCGGTGTTATAGATATCGGATAAAAGCATGGTTTTTTTATTATCATTGCCATAATCACTATACGTTTTAAATGATTCAAACTTATTTACTTGCATTTTATAAATAAATGCTCCACATAATATAATTGCAACTATTATACAGGTTGATCCTTTATATTTATACATTTATATATGTATAAATATATATTTTTTAGTTTGCAAAAAACTATTTTGTGATACTAATTTGTGATACTATTTTGTGAAAATATTATCTAAAAATATCATTTAAAATTTAGCCATTATATACTCTTAATGAGTCAAGAAAATATTCAAGAAATGCGTGTTAAAAAACGTAATGGTATTCTTGAAGAAGTTTCTTTTGATAAAATCCTAAATAGAGTAAAAAATTTAGGAAATAATATCAAGCCAGTACTATCTATCAATTATAGCCACTTAATTATGAAAGTTATTGACCAATTACATGATAATATTTCGACTAGTGTTATCGACGAATTAACAGCCGAGCAATGTGCAGCCTTAAATACAAAACATCCTCATTATGGCATATTGGCCAGTAGAATAATTATCTCCAATAATCATAAAAATACTCCTGCGACATTTTACGAAGCAATGCATAAATTACATTCGTTTATTGACAATCATGATCACAATGTCCCTCTAATTCATGCTACATTTTGGGAAAATGTAGAAAAACACAAAGATGTTCTAAATAATATGATTGACTATAAGCGTGATTATGTCATTGATTATTTTGGCTTTAAAACATTAGAAAGAGCTTATTTGATGAAAATACATAAACAAACCATTGAACGTCCACAACATATGTGGCTAAGAGTTGCCCTAGGTATTCATGGTTTTGATGCGGAAGGTCTAGACATATCTGCGGTGAAACAAACGTATGATTTAATGTCGCAACAATATTTTACACACGCTACACCAACATTATTTAATGCTGGCACACCAAGACCACAACTAAGTTCTTGCTATTTGATTGCAATGGAAGACGATAGTATTGAAGGTATTTATAATACACTGCAAGAATGTGCAAAAATATCTAAATGGGCGGGTGGTATTGGTCTTCACATTCATAATGTTCGGGCTACGGGGTCACATATTAGAGGCACCAACGGCACCAGCAATGGCATTACACCCATGCTTCGTGTTTTTAATGAAACCGCAAGATATGTCGATCAAGGAGGCGGAAAGCGTAATGGTAGTTTTGCAATTTACATTGAGCCATGGCATGGTGATATACTCGAGTTTTTGGATCTTAAGAAAAATCATGGTGATGAAAATAAGCGAGCGCGCGATTTGTTTTACGCCTTGTGGATACCATCGTTGTTTATGGAACGTGTCAAAGACAATGGTGAATGGAGTTTATTTTGTCCAGACGCTTGTCCAGGGTTATCCGATTGTTATGGTGAAGAATTTAACACCTTATACCATAAATATTGTCAGGAGGGAAAAGCCATCAAAACCATCCAGGCGCGACAAATTTGGCTGAAAATTCTAGATTCACAGATGGAAACTGGTACTCCCTACTTACTTTACAAAGATGCGGCAAATGAAAAAAGCAATCAAAAAAACGTGGGTGTTATCAAATCCAGCAATTTATGTACAGAGATTATTGAATATAGCAATCAAAACGAAACAGCTGTTTGTAATTTAGCGAGCATTGGATTGCCGCGATTTGTTAAATCCACACCTTCACCATTTTCACAAGTGACTATTTATACAAAAGATAAGTGTTCATGGTGTGTTTTACTTAAAGCTTTACTGCATGAAAAAGACATTGCCTATCATGAAATTAAAATGCAAAATGATGAGAATTTTGCGGAATTTAAAAAAACATGGGATGTTTCTACATTGCCACAATTGTTTAATAATCACAAACTTGTTGGTGGTTATAATGTGGTGGCTAAATTGTTACAAGCTACATTTGATTACGCTAAATTGCACGAAGTTACGAAAGTAATGACCACAAACCTAAATAAAATCATCGATATTAATTTTTATCCTACCATAAAAACAAAACGTAGTAATTTATATCATAGACCTATTGGTCTTGGTGTACAAGGCTTAGCTGATGTATTTGCCTTAATGAATGTGCCATATCATAGTGAAGAAGCTTCTACTATAAACAAAAAAATATTTGAAACCATTTACCATGCGTCATTAGAGCGTTCAAATGAAATGTCCAAAGAACGTTTAGAGGATATGAAAGTAGTCCGAGGATACCTTGATTTTGACGTAAATGTATTTTTAGATAGTTATAATGATACCTGTCGTAATTATGTAAATATTTCGGAGAAAGACAAATGTATTTTTGACAAAGTAAAACCAATACTCAAAGAAACAAGAATTAAAAAACAAAGTTATTATGGTGCATATTCAACGTTTGAAGATTCACCCGCTTCACAAGGAATTTTACAATTCGACATGTGGGGCGTAACACCCTCTAATAGATACGATTGGGAGAAACTTAAGAAAGATATCAAACTCTTTGGCTTGCGCAACTCTTTATTGGTGGCCCCCATGCCTACCGCCAGTACAGCACAAATATTAGGCAACAACGAATGTTTTGAACCATTTACAAGTAATATTTATACACGCCGAACGAATGCTGGCGAATTTACCATGGTAAACAAACATCTTTTAAAGGAGCTGATTGATATTGGTTTATGGAGCGACGAACTCAAAAATAACATTATCGCAAATAAAGGTAGTATTCAACATATTAAAATAATACCGCAACACATAAAAGACAAATACAAAATTGTATGGGAAATACCCATGAAACATATGATTGATATGGCCGCCGACCGGGGAGCGTATATTTGTCAATCACAAAGTTTAAATCTTTGGTTAGAAGACCCAAGTTATAAAACTCTAACCTCGATGCATTTTTATTCCTGGAGCAAAGGATTGAAAACAGGTATTTATTATTTACGGAGAAAGGCAGCACATCAACCACAACAATTTACCATTGAGCCCGAAACCAATAATAAACAATCTTCTACTTTAGAACCAGAGAATGAGGTATGTGAAATGTGTTCAGGGTAAATATAGAATATAATATTATACAGAATATAATATAGCACATCATGGAAAATATCTCACCAACCTTATTATGTAAAGATATCATACAAACTAGAAAAAAACAAAACTTACCTATTATTAATTTTGGTCTGGGCGAAAATCCTATTAAACAGCCTTCTTTGTTTATAGAAGCTTTACATACACATGCTGACAAAAAGTTTTATACCTCTTCAGAAGGTATACCAGAATTAAATCAGACACTCAAGAATATATATCATACCAAAAATACCGAGTATGATATTTTACTGGGCAATGGCTTGAAAGAGCTTTTATTTATTATTCAACTGGCCTTTGTCGGTAAAATCTTTCATATTACACCATCTTGGGTTAGTTATAAAGAACAAATTAATATTTTAAACAAAAACGATGATTTAATAGAAATTAAAACAACCTTTCAAAATAAATATAAAATAAACTTAGAACATTTAGACAATACATTACAGGAGTATAATACGTATAATAAAATTATTATTTTTAATAACCCAAATAACCCCTTAGGCATAGCTATGTCGAACACGGAAATTAAACAATTAGCACAAGTTTTTAAAAAAAATAATTGTCTCGTAATAGCCGATGAAATTTATTTAAATTTAACGTACCAAAAAATTTCATCCATCTCAAAATATATTCCAGACTTAACCATTAGATGCTCTTCCATTTCAAAAGATCTGGGTTGTGGAGGTTATCGCTTAGGGTGGTTAGGATTTCCAAAAACTCAACAGGCCTTGTTTAAAAAATGTAAAAATCTCGCGTCTTCTATGTATTCCTGTACCTGCACACCTATTCAATATGCCACGAACTCTATTCTGACACATAAATCTGTTATTGCACAACATTTTACTATCAGCACCAAAATTTATAAATTAATCGCCAAAAAAGTATGCACAATACTAGCTAAACATAATATTGATTTCATAAAACCGAATGCATGTTGGTACCTATTTGTAAACTTTGATAAGTATCGCAATCAATTAGCCCCTCATAATATTCATAATAGTGCGGATCTTTGTTTATATTTATTAAATAGTATAGGTTTCGTTTCGGTGGGCGGAGAATCATTTAATTGCACAGGTTTGAATTTACGATTATCGCTGGTCGATTTTGACGTAGTTATCCATGAAAAAAACAACACCTACGAGAATCTTAATATCGCGAGAATAATAACAGGAATAAATATGCTTTGCCAAAAAATAGAGGAGTTAGTCAAATAAGTGTATGTATTACAAAATTTCAGTCAGTAAAAGCTTGATATTTTCACACCCTTCAGTATATATATCTTTTTTTTGTTCCATCATACAATAACATCGTAGACATAGTACTATATCTACCAGTGAATTATGCACACTTTTGGGGGTGCTTTGAAACAACGTATCATGTAATTCTGTTAGCGATGGATATTTAAAATATTTCTCGCCGTCTTTACTGATTCTTTCCAGTTGACATAACTCAACACTATTCTTCATAGTACAATATTCCGGTTTTCTAACCCCGTCAATAGTAAAGTATTGAGACATGTACAAACGTATAGATTCCACCATAATTAAACGCTTATCAAATGAAACGTTGTGGCCGATAACCATATCTGCTTGCTTGAGCAATATATTAAAATCATGTAGAGCATTTTTAATAGGTATCCCTTTTTGGGTGGATATATCACGTGAAATACCATGTAATGATATACTTTCCTCACTTATTGTGATATGTGTTGGTACTTTTATTATTTCATCATAGGTTGTCAATAATGTGTTTTTGTCAATATCATACAATATACAACTAAGTTGAATAATATGCGGCCATTTTTTTGTTTCTCGTATAGAAGGATTCCGTCCAATAGGTAATCCTGTAGTTTCTGTATCGAATACCAGTATTTTCATTTTACATAATAATAAAAAAATATGTTTACATCAATTTTTATTATTATATGAAGAATAAACTTTAGACTACATGACATGAAAATCGAGGACAATACATACATGGAACATCATTTTTAATTTGTGCATATGATAGGCTAAATACACCTCTGGGTGTTTCGATTGATTTGTGAAGTGTACAACGGCTATCATTTTCTGTCATTATATTTTTTTTTAATTCGCTCTTTATATCATCTAAATAAGAACGTTGCATATGGTGTGTCATAACTACATAATTTAGTTTTGAAACGTCTTGACATTTATCCATCTCATGTATATATTTATCTATTATATTTTTAAAACTTTCCATTCTGGTATGTGTGTGTGTATCCTCTATACTAACTTTAATGATGGCAAATTCCAATTCCTCGGGTATGTGTGCTTTATACCAATTTGAAGAAAGAAATGATCCATTCAGACGATGATCGCGTGAATCATGCATAATAAACGGGACCTTTGAATAGCTCCAATTATCGGTATTTTTTCGCCATAGATAATAATATTTATCTGCACCAATGTGTTGGTTATTATTTGATAGTGAGGACATGTTGAATACTGATATTTTTAATAGATTTTAAGAATCAATTTTAAGAATCAATTTTATGAATATTCTCGACATATACCAAAGGTTTTTCGATGATGTTCGGAAATTCCGTATTCTTTTATGCCCTCTAGATGTTTTTTGGTCCCATATCCTTTATTTTTAAGCAAGTCATATCTCTCATCCAAATATGGTGATTTCTCACATATTTCGTGAATGTATTTATCCCTTTCTACTTTAGCTAATATAGAGGCTGCCGCTATTGACGCATATTTATTATCACCACCTTCAATACAGGTGTGAGAAATTTGAGTATAACCTTTATTTTCGGTAAAACCTAAGTATGGTTTAAAATCATTTCCATCTATAAGTAAAAAGAACATAGAGTTGTCTGTTGTGGTAGATACCACGTTTTTTATTGCTTTGTGCATAGCGCTATGTGTAGCATTACGTATGTTTATTTTATCAATACATTGTTCTGTCTCGTATTCTACACTCCAATACAATGCATGTTCTTTAATATAATTAGCAGCTTCTTCTATTTTTCTGGTGGAATGAAACTTTTTACTATCTTTCATTAAATCATATCGAAAAGTATCATTACTAGGCAATACTACCGCCGCACTATAAACTCTTCCTAACATTGGACCTCTTCCTGCTTCATCTACACCAATTTCAAATTTATCTGAATCTTCTAGATAAGATTTTTTCAAAATATTTATATTGCGCATTCGCTTTTTTTTTTCCATTTATAGTATTATTTATAGTATTATTTATAAGTCTATAATTATATCAATTTCATTCATTATTTAATAAAATATTTTCCCAATATACATTATACACATGAAACTTAAAAATATGCATTATTTTATAATTTTAGCAAGTGCCATTATATTTAGCGTTATTATTGGTCCAAATATAGCAAGTTTTAAAGAAGGAATGGACGGACCATTTAATAATTATCAAGATTATTTAGATCATAAAAAAATGGAGAATGTGTCGATGACAAGCACCACCGCCACAACCGCCGCACCGAGCTCCACTGCCACACCAAGCACTACCACGGCACCAAGCACTACATCGGCACCGAGCACTACCGCCGCACCAGCCAATATAAGCAACGATGTCTCTATGTATATGAAATATCTTGATTCGTATAATATTGGTGTTGATAATCCATTAACCACTTACAACCAAACAGATGATATCTTAAATAATTATAACCTGGGATATAATAACATGGGATATAATAACATGGGATATAATAACATGGGTGGTAATGGTATGATGAGTAATTACATGGGTGCCAATGGTATGGGATATAATAACATGGGTGCAAATGGTATGGGATATAATAACATGGGATATAATAACATGGATACAAATGGTATGATGAGTAATTACATGGGTGGCAATGGTATGGGTGCCAATACCATGGGTGCCAATACCATGGGTGCCAATACCATGGGTGCCAATACCATGGGTGCCAATACCATGGGTGAAAATAGCATGATGGGTAATACTATGGATAGTAATAACATGGGTGCCAATACCATGGACACCAATAACATGGGTGCCAATAACATGGGTGCCAATACCATGGGTGCCAATACCATGGGTGCCAATACCATGGGTGCCAATACCATGGGTGCCAATACCATGGGTGCCAATAACATGGGTGCCAATAACATGGACAACAATAACATGGGTGCCAATAACATGGGTGCCAATAACATGGGTGCCAATAACATGGGTGATAATAGTAATACACAAATTACAGATATGAAACTAGATGAAATTTTGTCGACATTAAAATCAGATAATAATAGTGCAACTGCTGTAAATACAAATAACATATCTAGTGGAATAAGTCGGTATCAAATACCGGAAGGTGACGAAGATAAATATATTTTAAAATCTGAAATAGTTCCACCGGTATGTCCAGCCTGTCCACCAATTAATAGTTGCCCTATGCAAGCGCCACCACCACCTTGTCCTCCTTGCGCTAGATGCCCTAAATCTGACTTTGAGTGTAAAAAAATACCCATTTATTCAGGTAATAATAAAAAACTTCCAAAACAAATGCCAAACCCAATGCCTGTTCTAAATGATTTCTCCAAATTTTAATACAAAACGTATTTATTTAAAAATAAATATGTTTTTCTGTTTTTATTTTAAATATTTATCCTCTTTTTTTAATACATTGTTTATCAATTTGCAATGTTTTACACTTCTCATCATGTGGTATTATTTTAATCACACATTTCGATTTTTTGCCATACAATGATTCTGTGCAACCTTTTTCTTTTTTTGTTTTCTTTTTTATTGTAAATTTTTTTGGTTTATCTTTAGTACATCTTGCTCTGAAATGCTCATAACGCTCCCGTACATCACAATATGATAAACCAGAAGTTTTTCCTAGCATTTTATTTACAACCTCATGCAATTTGTACACATATTTAGAGTAGGCAATTCTATCTGTTAAATGACATGCTTTAATAGGGTGTACTTTGAAGTTGTTTTTCAAGTTATCACGACAATATTTACACGGCAACACATGTTGCAAATTTAAAATAAACTCTTTATAATATTTTTTGTCATTGCTAGTTGGTTTCATGGGATAATTAAATGACATAGTGTGTAAATAATGCCATAAACTTGGTCCCCAAACTGCTGTTAACATGCCATCACCACTAGTATAGTTCTTAATAGTAAATGTTTTTTTAGCAATATGCTTTTTAGTAATATGCTTTTTAGTACTATGCTTTTTAGTACTATGCTTTTTAGCAATATCCTTTTTAGCAATATTCTTTTTCGTTTTCGTCATTATACTATAATAATATTTTTCACGGAAACAAAAATATTATTTTATTATACGTTCTAAATTACGCATCATATTTTTTTCTTTAGGCATATTTTTTTTTATTTTTAAAATATGTTTATAATAATTTTCATCACTTGAAAACATATCTCGTTTAATTTCTACTAGCTTTCCATCCAGCGAAATATATAGCATCTATATAATTTATGTTATATTCTTTATACTAATTTTAATTTTATAATTCGTTAAACATATAACTTATACTTCTCTATAAAAATATATGGATAAATTAAATATAATAAAAAATAAAGTTACTAATGTTATATCATTATCTAATTTAGCTATAATATTTGTAGTAGCAGCAATTTTAATTTCTACAGCTGTTTATTATTATAAAAATTATATTAAAGAAAAAATTAAAAAAGACTACGTTCCAAATAAAGAATTTGTAACAGGTCCTAGGCCAGATGATGTCACCACTGCGACACTTTACTTTTTCTATACAGATTGGTGCCCTCATTGTAAAACCGCCAAACCTATATGGAAAACGTTTAAAGAACAAATAGGAAATAATATTATCAAAGATAAAAAAATTAAGTTCGTTGAAGTAGATTGTGAAAAAAATGGTAAGGTAGCCGAAAAATACGAAGTTACTGGATATCCTACTATAATTCTAACACATGGAAATAAGGTTATTGAATATGATGCTAAAACATCCATTGAATCCCTCCATCAATTTTTAGATACTTCTTTGTAATGTAGTTTCTTTAAAAATTGTAGAGCTTCTTCTTCGCCTTGTTTAATTATTTCGCGACGTTTGCTTTCATCTTCCAAGACATATATCCACTCCATAATACCTTTAGAATTATTCAGTTTGCATTTAATTATATTGTTTTTGTTCTGATAACCATCCATTTCTACATTATTTGAGATTGTTATTAGTTTTAACATTAAACTAAAATATATATCTGACAATGATGATTCCTCGGTGATATTGTACTCCGAAAAAGCAGATATATATATGCCCAATACTTCTTTTTCTGTCGCATCATCACGCGTCATACAATCTTGTATGGGAAAATGATTTAGATATCCACCATCGATATAACATTTATTTTCATGACATATAGGTTTAAACACACCGGGAATAGTTAAACTCATATATATCGCTTTGTAAACAGGCAAATCAGGATGCGTTTTATGTGAAATGTCTATTTTTTCCATTTTGTTTATATTTGTACTAAATATATGAACGTCAATCTTTGAATAGTGATATAATTCTAACATTGTTAATTTCTCTGATAAATTTTTACCCTTTAATAAAGGCGATAATAATTTATACACCCCTGTATCATCTAATAGTCCACCTTCATTATACACATTGAATATGTCTTGCGCATTGATATCAACTAATTTATTCCAGGGTCGTTTCATTAAATAATCATCTAACCATTCCCATTTATAATTCAACACAAGCATGACAGATAATATAGCACCCATAGAACAACCATATATTGATTTAATATCCTTCAATTTCCAAAAACCTTTTTTTTCTAATTCTTTATATACTCCATATGCTAAAATTCCAGGAGGTCCTCCGCCAGATATTACAATATGCTTAATTGTCATTAATAATATATTTATTTATGTATTTCTTTATTTATGTATTTCTTTATAAGTTTTTTTCTTGTATAATTTTAATCATGGATACTATATTTACATTAGGCGACGCCTCTGATACTGATAGTAAAATTAATTTAGACGAGTTGTATGAAAAAAAAAAACAACATGACCTAAATACAATAGCTATTTATAATAGAATATTAAATCGTATTCATGCTAAAATAAAAGTAGTTTCCCGACAAAATATAACTAATCAAAATTGTTGGTTTGTTGTCCCCGAAATTATTATTGGAGTACCCAGATATGATCATGGAGCATGTACGGCTTATATTATTGATAAATTAAGAGAGAATGGTTTTATTATACGATATACTCATCCCAATTTACTTTTTATTTCATGGAAACATTGGATTCCATCTTACGTTCGCAATGAAATTAAAAATAAAACCGGTATTGCTATTGACGGCTATGGCAACAAAATAATTAAAAATGATAATAAGAAAAAAGAGATCACTAATCCTGATGAACTCATTTTTCATAATAAAAACAACACCACCCCACAAACAAATCAAAAACAAAAAGACTTTAAAAATATAAATGCTTATGTACCCTCTGGTAATCTTATTTATAATCAGGAACTATTCAAAAATATTGAAGAAAGAAGTAAAAAATAGATAATTATCTGCGCGCGTGTCTAGTGCGACGAGATTTTTTACGGGAACTAGATTTTTTACGGGTACCTCTTCTCGTGTGATGACTTCTTGAACGACGGCAGAAAGAACGTTTTTTTCCTAAAGCCATTTTGCATCCCGAACGACTACGGCAGGTGGTTGATGCTAATCCACGGCAGGGGGAATATTTTCTACGAAGGGCATATGAACGCAAGGCGGACGAATTGGGTTTACGCATTATAATATAGGTAAATATTATATTTATTAAATATCATTTTTATTAAATATAATATTTAATAAATATTATATTTAATAAATATAACATTATAATCGACTTTACATATTAACTTATGCTATTGGTGTGTTTATGGCAGTGTTTATTGTCTTGGTATTGGCGTTAGTGGTGGGGGGCTGCTGCCGCTGCTTTTAGTGCTGCTTCTGTCGCTGGTGCTCGTGCTGCTGGTGGTGCTGCTGGTGGTGCCGCTGGTGGTGCTGCATCTGCTGCTGGTGGTGCTGCTGGTGGTGCCGCTGGTGGTGCTTCTAGTGCTTGTGCTGCTGCCGCAGCTCCTTCTAGTGGTGGTGGTGCTTGTGCTGCATCTGCCGCTGGTGGTGCTGCTTGTGCTGCTGCTCCTTCTAGTGGTGGTGGTGCTTCTAGTGCTGCTGCCGCTGCTCCTTCTGGTGGTGCTCCTTCTCGTGGTGGTGCTTCTAGTGCTGCTGGTGGTGCTCCTTCTCGTGGTGGTGCTTCTAGTGCTGCTGGTGGTGCTCCTTCTCGTGGTGCTCCTTCTCGTGGTGCTCCTTCTCGTGGTGCTCCTTCTGGTGGTGCTCCTTCTTCTGCTCCTTCTAGTGCATTAGCTCGAGGGCGAGGGGATTTTTCTTGCATTGACGAGTTATTATCTTCATAAAGAGACAAATCATCTTTTTCTGCTGCTAGTACCTCTATCTTTGTCGCAATATTATTTTTTAATTTGTTGAGTACAATTTTATCATTCTCAGTCAACACGCGAGATTCAGTATCAATTATATCCATGTTGTTTTCAGTAAGTATGGTATTGATTTTTTGTAGATCATCATTACTTAATGCCTCGGTCTCGGAAAGATACCTATTTAACGTTTCTAGCTGACCATTTAATTTAACTACTATCTTTTTTATTTTGTTATAATTTTCTGTTTGCTCTTCAGATTTCTCGCGATGAGTATTATCTAACGTGGTGGCATTAATATCTTCGGCGATACTTTCAAAAATCTTAACCCCTTCTGTAAAATCCTCTTCACAGGTAAGATAAAGATTTACAATAATATTTCGGGCTTTATTAACAATATCTGTCAAGTTGTCGTCCGTTAAACTAGGGTTTATGGTAATTATAAAACTTTTGGTTGGCTCTGTTTCACTTTCTGTCGTAACAAATACTTTATCTAATATATCTTTGAGTTTATCTCGATTAGTCTGTGCATGCTTCATCATAGCACGTATATGGTTTGCATATTTATAAAATAAATTATTATATTGCATTGTACCTTGATATGTTTGGGTATAATATGCTTTCTCGCTATCTGTAGCCGAACAATTTCCATCAGATTTGTAGTCTTTTAAGGGTATATCTTTAAAATTTTTTATTCCTCCTTCTGGTAATTCACTATTACCCGAAAAAACTTTATAAAATTTTTCTAAGTCTCGGCGTTTAACATCCTTCATTTTATCGCTCATTTTATAAAACCCTTTCTTTTCATCAAAATCATATTCATCATTATATAAAAGATCTAACTCTTTTATACCCGGTTCATCTTTTAAGCTTTTAACACCACTTGAATCATCTTTACCTGGTACTAACACAGCTCTATTATTCATATCACATATTTTTAATTTTAAAGTAGCTGTTTCATCTTTCTCTTTATTCCAATCAGAATATTTTTTTAATGCATTCAAACGTGCGTCGCAAATATTATTACTCGTATTTCGATTTCCGACGGGTTTTGATGTTATTAAACTTTCTGTATCAATACTGGTTAGACTATCACCTGGTGCACCACCGGTGATATTATTTTCCAAATTTTTTAATTCCGCTGATTTAGATAATTTTTCTAATTCAGCTAATTTTTCTAATTTCTTTAATTCATCTAATTCATCTAATTCAGCTAATTTTTCTAATTTCTTTAATTCATCTAATTCAGCTGATTTTTCTAATTCATTAGGTTTAAGCTCTTCTCTTTCATGTAAGACGTTAGCATCTCTACTTTTTGGTATTGGTTCTGGTATTTGCCTTCGTACTGGAATTGATTTTTCTAATAATGGTTTTACTACCTTTTCTCCATTGTTTTTATATGTATATTCTGCGTTTATCGTTGTCGCTATTGCCGAAAATAAATTTGCCACTCTCACATAAAATCTGGCTATACCAATACACATATATTCCTTTTTCTTAATTGTTTTAATGTCTAATTTATGAAGTGTCTTTTTATTTAAAAAGGCCAGTTTATCCTTGCCCATAATACGATCTCCTTCTTGTCCGTCTTGTTTTTTTATTAAATGTTTTATATCTTTAGCTGTTAGTTTTTCTGAAATAACTTTTGAGGTTAAAATTATTAAATCATTACAATACTTTTCATCAGATAATTTTGTTAAATCATTAAAACTTTGTGTTAATATATAATTTGTGGCTATATAATCTATCGTTTGTGTTAATGTCTTACGTGGTTCTTTTGAAGTTCCTATCCCCATTTATTTTAAATATATATTATAAAATTGAAATAAAAATAAATAATATATACTTTTATTTCACAATGAATAATTCCAAACAAAATACAAAAAAAAATAAAAAAAAATATAGCAAAAAGGAATTATGGGATAAATTTGATAACATATCGGAAAAAAAAACCCTAGAATGTGTTTATTGCTCCAACGAAACTTCTAAAACCGAAATATGTGAATGTTGCAACCATAGGTTAGCTATTTCTGAAGATGGTTATATGACCTGCACAAACAATAAATGTGGTGTTATTTATAAAAATATATTAGATTTAGGTGCAGAATGGAGATATTATGGCGTTGACGATAACAAATCAAATGACCCCACCAGATGTGGTATGCCCACCAATCCTTTACTACAAGAATCTTCATTTGGTTGCCGTATTATCTGCCCTTATGGAGCCTCCTATGAAATGCGTAAAATCAAAAGATATACTGACTGGCAAGCTATGCCATATAAAGAAAAGGCGCAGTATGATGAATTCCAAAAAATTACTATTCGTGCACAACATGCCGGTATATCTAAATATATTATTGATGATGCAATGCGATATCATAAAAAAATTTCGGAAGCAAAAACATTCCGTGGATTAAATCGAGACGGCATTATTGCCGCATCCTTATATGTATCATCCCGTGTTAATCATAATCCAAGAACGCCTAAAGAAATTGCTACTATATTTCATTTAGATAATACCAGTGCTACTAAAGGATGTAAAAATGCCATTAATATTATCAATAGCATGGAACACAATCTATCAAATGAAGAAAAAACTACACTATGCAATACAACCCCAATATCTTTCATCGATCGCTATTGTAGCCGTTTAAATATTAATCAAGAATTAACTAAACTATGTAAATTTATAGCATATCGTATCGAATCTAATCATCTCATTCCTGAAAATACACCACATTCTATCGCAGCTGGTATCGTGTATTTTGTCTCGCAAATATGTAATTTAAATATTAGTAAAAATCTTGTTCACGATGTTAGCAATATTAGTGAGGTTACAATTAATAAGTGCTATAAAAAGTTGGATGGTTTAAAATCAACGTTAATACCAGGGGAAATTTTTAAGAAATATACTTAATTGTTAATTTTATGCCCTTAAGTTTGGATTGATACAAAGTTCCATCGTTGGAAATATCTCTCCTGACATACATTCTGTGTCATGTTCTACACTAGTGCAGGCACGTACACCTCTATCTTCTCCTATATAACAATAACTTGGCTTGGATGATTTACGCTGTGTAGAGCTACCGGCTTCATCTGGTTCAGGTGCTGTTGTTGTTTGTTTATTGTTATTTTTATTTTCGCTGTCTTCATAGTCGCTGTCTAGGTCATCGCTATCTACTTCATCGTTTTTTTTCTTTGATATTTTTTTATCTATTTTATTTCTAGTTTTCTTTTTGTTTAAGGTATTCTCTAATTTATTTAAGCCACTCTTGATGGTATCGGTCGTTCCATCTATCACACCTTTGGTACCGATAGTACTTACATCGACGATTTGTTTAATATCTTTTTCCACAGCAAAACCAAAAAATGTTAATATTGATTTAAACATTTTTGAAAAGGTATCGGTAATATTTCCTAAATAATTGAATATATTCAATCCTAATATTGCTAATATAATAATTATCCCGGTAAACATCGCTATTTTTTTGAAATTGACACCCTCGGTTTTTGGGGTTTCTGTACTATAACTATTCATATCAGCAGTAATATCATTATTTAAATTTATACTTTCTGGCAGTTCTGGTGTAGAAGATATCTTGGAGGTAATTTTATTTTTTGCTTGTTGTAAAACATTTCTGGCAGAATCTACAAATGATTTAGGTTGCGTTTCAGGTAATGTATTTTCCATATATATATATGTTATTCATAAAATTGTTTCCTTTTATAATTTATTATAGTAAATAATTTAATTCTTATTATATTATATAATGGTTAAACCAAAATGTCGCGACAATTATAAATTAAATAAAACATCTTGCTCCTGTGAAAAAAAACCAGTTAAAAAACCAGTTAAAAAACCGGTTAAAAAACCGGTTA
>Ga0163111_10000193_pt1 | contig 35699 bp, 35 predicted proteins | sample CRUFie1St18metaG_FD_109645 | JGI IMG/M metagenome (GOLD analysis project Ga0163111, IMG submission 109645) | Marine microbial communities from the Costa Rica Dome - CRUD Field 142mm St18 metaG | ecosystem: Environmental > Aquatic > Marine > Oceanic > Photic zone | place: Costa Rica: the Eastern...
GGCTTTTCCCCTTGGGCTGCCTTCGGTATCGGCGGAGTCGTAGGACTCGCCGTTGGTGTATTAGGCAGTATGACTTACTACAAGAAAAAGATGGACGACATCAATGTTAAACTCGCTGAAATGGATGCGGCAATCAAAGAAGCCGAAACTACCATTGGACGACAAGAAAGAAGGATTCTAAGAAGTGAAGAAGAAAAAGAAAAGAAACCGGCTCCACAACCCCGACAAAAGGACCCGTTTGACCTTGACCTTCAATTCCTTTCCTCTTATAATGCCACTAATGGGCGACTATACGAATAAATGGAGGGGAAAAGCAAATGGAAGATATGATGGCTAAACTATCCAATCTCCTTGAGCAAAAAGCAACCCTTAGCAAATACAAAGATTTGTTGGAAATGGAGCGTGAAGTAACTCTCAAAAGACAATTTGCTCGTTTTATGGAAGGCATTGGAATTGATAATGGAAAAATTATTGATGAATACTATCCAAGATTCCGCACAACCGTAGGAGTTGTGGAGGATGAGGAACTTTCGGTCAAAGACCGGATGGTTTCTATTGTGGAGTCCGATTTTCTATTTGATTTGATGCGTCTAAAGACCGCATCTCGTGAAAGGGAACTCCGAAGGATAACCAAAGAATTATCTTCATTTATTCATACCGCAGCGATTGATGCGGAAGATGACGATTCCAAGTTTTTACGCAACCTTTTAACCAATTCTTTGCGAACCATTGCTGATGAAATTGACCCTAAAGAAAATCGTGGAGTCGGGCAACCTATGACCGAGGCATGGATTGATGCCATGAAGGAGGGTATGGAAACATACTTGACCTCCCTATGAGAACCTTTAAGTGAAAACAAAGTAATGTGATGTATATGGGTGATTTTGACGAGTTTATTAAACCTTCCGCCGTGGAAGTTCCCGAAGCCCCAAAAGCCAAGACTAACACCGCCAGCGAAGCAAGCGGTGAGTCCAAAAAGACCGGGGCCAAGTCCAAACAACCTAAAGGTAAGAGTATTACTGAATTACTAATGGGTGAGGACCAAAATGCTTCGGTATTCGCCGACCGATTAGGATTGGACACCGAGATGACTGAAAAAGTATTGGTTCCACTATTGAACTTCTTAGACAAATACGAGATTGGGTCCGGCATAGGAGAAAGTCCTACTGCACAAGGAGTCATGGACATCGGAACCGTTGTTGCTGATGTCGCACCTGTTATCAAGAATGCTGCCGAATACTTTAGTGGCCGAACTCAAAAGTTGGGTGCTGATGATGAAGCCTTCCTTGCTAAAATCCGTGAAGCCAATGACGGTGGTATGGATTTGTTCTTCCAAGACGATGAAAGTTTGGTATCTATCGGCGAAGCCGTGGGTCCCGAAGAACCAGCCGCCCCACAACAACCCGCATACACCGGACCAATTCCTTTGAACTCCGACCCATTCGCTAATGGAGTTGATTGGGCCAAAGCGTTAGATTCGCCCGAATACCAACCCAAAGATAATTCTATTGCCGCAACCTATACTCAAATGATGCCGAAACCCGATTTGATGATTAAAGGTCTTGAAGCCTTGGCTGCTGAATCCGGTCTTGACCCTAAGAAAGTAATGGCTTCCGATAATCAGTCAAGAATAAATCGTAGTGGTTCACAAGGTAGTGCAGCGGAAAATGCGTTGGCTGCCGGAAGTGCTGCTGGATTAGATTTAGGATTAGATAGTATCAAGGCTGAAATGAATAAAGAAAAGTCCAAACAAAAGGCTACATCAAAGGTTCAGTTTGATAGTGGAGAACTTATGGTTCCTACTAATGTTGAAGCCTATGACCCATTGAATGTTCCCGGATTTACACTACCACCTACTCCACAAAAAGGATTGGAAACTGTTGATGAGATGGCTGCCCGTGTAGGCGTTGATATTACAAACTATGAAGCCGAAGAAGTTGAGGAAGCCGAAGTTGTTGAAACTGAAGAACCAATCTTTGAATTGGAATCCGTTGAAACTGATGAAAGCACCGAAGATGAGTTCTATGGCTCAATCAATTTCGGTGATGAAGATGAGTGATAATGAAGTAAATCCAATTTGGGCGAGATACTGTTCTCAACAAATGGAAGATTGGCTAACTTGGCTAAGAAACATTCATATCCGTTCTTACATAGAGTTATGTGAAAGGTTTATTGACTTGCACCCATACTACACCCCTAATACGCACGACCTCGGTGAAAGTTTGCCTTTGTATGAGAGATTGTTAATCGGTAAGCCTTTCTTAGATAATATGACGGACATAGGTGTAAGGGTTTGGGCCAATACTACATTAGTTGATTTCGTTAATGCCCTCTATCCATATTCCCAAGAGTTTCCCGAAGTTAGAGAAGTTAGGAAGTTCTTTATCAAGCATTTGAATTGGTTGGATAGATTGTATCGTTTTGGTAGGGCCGACCTAATCGCACAGTTACGAGAGGAAGGTAGGGATATTTAATTCCCTAACCATTAAATAGTCGCAAGCCATTAGTATAAGCCATGCCCGAAGTTACTGTGGACCAAGCACAGGCCATAGCCGAATATCTTTATCTAACGGGATTCGCTAAGTCAGCGACACAAGGGATGATGCAATCCGAGATAGATACCTACCTTAACTCTATTGGATATACCTACTCCCAAAAAGCAAGAGATACTTGGGTGGATGCTGAAAAGACAGGATTCTCCCAAAGATTAGGTGCAGGTGATTTGAATTATCTTGGAGTTGATGTTCCAGCCGCACAAGTTAATGAGTTCCGTAAGATGCAACCTTTGATTATTGCAGGTGGCAGTAAATCTTCTAAGCCCGCAGGTGCAAAGGCTAAAGAATGGAAGGGAACGATTAAATCCGATGCTGAAAGTGCTATTATGTCTATTCTAACCGGCTCTCCGGCTCCGGAGGCTGCTATGAATCCCGTTCCTACGGAGGATAAGGGACCCGCACCCGTCATTGAAACTACTAAACCCGTTACCTCTCCATCATCTATGCCAAGAATTACGCATGACCGTAAATTAAAGAAGCGTATCTTCCCCGAAGATGGAATCTTACCTATTGGTAAGTCCCCTATGATTATCAATATCAATACTTCAGCAGCCGTTACCGGCGAAAGACCATTGGATAGTTTGATTCCTCGTCCACTAAGGGCTAAAGTAAAGGGCTACACTATGCCCGATTTAAGAATTATCGCCGTTGAAGGCGATACTCTCAAGTATAACTTTACTAATTCCAACAATCTTTATGATGTCCAATGGGGAGGCAACGCCGTTATGGTTGAATCGGGAACGATTACCATGAAGGAATATGCCGAACAACCAAAAGATGTTGAATCCGTATTTCTTAAGTTATCACAAGGTTTGACTCTTAACCTATCCACATCCACAGGATTTGTGGAGTTCTTTTCCGCTTCCTTGAAGGCCGATGCTGGATTCGCATTCCCTACGGGAGCAATCTCTCCATTAGTTCTATTCCCCGTTCCCGACCTCAAATCTGTTGTAGTTGATGGACAAACTTATGATTTTGATGCTACCAATTACATCAATGATGCGGGACAAAGAAGTGTCTATTTCCCACAGACCCCACGCTCCCAAGAAGATTTCGTGAAAGGTAATGACCCTAACCCATTCCCTTGGGTAGCCGTCTATGATAAAATGGGTAAGATTGAATGGTCGGCTGATGGATTAGCCGAAAACTATCTTCAGCCCCTACCTTTTGATGAAAAGAAGGCCAAAGTTTTGGACTTGTCTAAAGAATACATCAAAGTTGATGCTGAAGTGGACAAGGCAACAGACGCATACACAGGATATGATTGGAAATCACCTAATTCCACAAATGAAGAACTATTCTTCCCCGGAGATTTGAGGCAATTAGCCCCAATAGTTCGTAGTTCTCCCGAAAGTGATGGAGATATTATGAAAGTTAAGGGTGCTGCTCGTGGCAATGCTATCAAAGAAATCAAGTTCCACAATGGTAGGGCGCAAATTACTACTGATGAAGGCTCATTTATGATTCCCGATGACTCCGGTGATGGAACTTTCTTTGCTGAAGATACAGTTTCCTCCAAAGTTGATGGTGAACGCCAAATGCTCCGAACTCGCATCCAAAAGATTAGTGTTGCTGATTATGATAGCAAAGCCAATCCGGATTCTAATTGGAGTGCAATAAAGGCTGCTCGCCGATATAAAAATCTTGCTATGTCCGTATTACCTTCCTCAATGGGTGGTGTTTCGGGCGAATGTAGTGTATGTGGTCTTGAAGTTTCGGAACCATGTGCTATGTCCAATTGCCCTATGCCGACTGAAACTGAAGTTGGAGCCGGTAGTGTAGCATACCTAACAGTTCAAGGAGGACAAGAGTTCCTCGTGTTGATGGTTCCGGACCCCGATGACCGCAACAATGTTTATGAAATCCGCATGACGGTGCAAAAGTAGGTGATTTAGTATGGTTGATGATGAAATAATGGATGATTTAGTAGCACCAACAGAAACCGACTCGGCTGATGCCAAGAGAAAGTCGGGATTGAGCGAGAAAGAACAAAAGATACTGATTGAAAGTCTTGGTCAGCCTATGGCCGACCGAGTAATGGATGAAGCCATTGTATCTATTGAAAAGATGGAAGGCGTAAATCGTTTTGAAATTACGGTGGACCGTCAAAAGCAACCTTCAACACTTTTCTTTTATGATGGTGACGACATCATCTCCACAGGCGGTATTGAAAAGACCGAGAGCATTAGAACCTTACTTCCGCTTGGAATTAAGGCTGCTGGCGAGTATTCAGTAACCGACATGGAGAAAACCGTTAATCGTTATCTTAACCGATTCCGTGCAGTTGATACCGGACGAGGAAGGAAGCAAGAGCAAGTTGCATATCTTCGTGAAGTTAGAAAGATTACCAAGAGCCTTTCCGATGTTTTCGGTTTTGATGACCCAAGACAATTAGAAACTTTCATGGCCGCTTGGTTAATGAAGGATTCCACTTGCCGATTATCCGGTATTCCGGGAACCGGTAAGACGACTGTAATTGAAAGTGCAGCACTACTTTTGGCTAACTCCTATGGATATAACGGTTCACAGACCCGATATGTAGCCAACAATGTAGGACAAATCCGTATGTATGAATACGGGCAAACCTATGAAGTCTATCTTAACCGTGAAGATGCTACCCGCCGTGATTGGGATGCTTGGAGATTTACTGATTGGAAAGCAAACTCCGACATATCGGGAGCCTATACCTACGGTATGGATTTCTTGTTGCGTGAAGGTAAGAAGCCTATGACTCCCGAAGATTTCTTCAAGGCCCTTTTCAATTGTGAAGTCAAAATGACTATGAACGCTAATGATGAATTGGTGGGTCTTGAAACCCGACCAATCTTAGTTGATGGTAAAACCAAAACTACATCCGGGGATATACGCAGCGGAAAGTTTGCGGCATTGTATTCCGTTGATTATAGCGAGATTATTACAGATGGTAAGTCGTATGATACAGACGCAGGTAAGAATGAAGGGATGACTTTCCGTAAATACTTGATGGATAACTTCTATGATTCCCGATTGGATATGGGAGGTCAAGGAATTAAATCCATTCAATCCGAGATGCTAAGTGAAATTGGTGTCGCTAAAATTGACTACGACAAGAGAGCCGATGAAGTTCTTTACGGTATGGAAATCCAACAGATTTCCGATGTTGATAAGGCAACCGGTAAAACCATTTCAGCGTATGCCTTTGACCCTGTTCCTCGTCCGGTAGTTACTCAACCTATCAAGTTCTTTAACGAGGCTAACCGTTCTCAATCCGGTGTTGAAGATGCAATCCTTGGTTTGATTGCTGAAAAGACCGTTGAATATCGTGGTGCAACCTTTGACTCTCCATCTTTCGTAGCATGGATGGACACTAACCCCCACCAAAAAGGAAACGATTTGGCTTTCGTGGACCGTATAGATACTGAATTGTTCTTTACTACGATTACTCTTGGTGAGAGATATTCACAATTGAATGAGCGATACCGTGCTAAAGACGGACAAGCACCACAAGCCCTATTGGTCGGAAGAATTAGTAGTGATTCTAACTCGGAAGATGCAGTAACACCATACAGATTCAGCGACCTTGAAAATGTTTGGAAGTTTGTAGGTTCTATGCCGTTCTCACCACCGGCTGCTGAAGGAGTATATGACGGACTTCGTGATATTGCTATTCTTTCAGTTCTATTCACGCAAAGATATTTCGTGCGAACTCCAACAACTGATGTTTTGGGTGCGGAACAACTGCAACACACTATCTATTCCGCCCAAGACATTCACCAAAGCCCATTGATGGATGTTTCCAAGGCTTCTAACGATATGCTATTGAAAGACCCTCAAGAAGATTTCGCTAAGAGATTCGGAAGTAAAGACCAAGATGGTGCATTCCAAGCACCAGCCTTGTTCAAGAGAGTTCTTGGTTTCCGTTTCACCAATTCTTTGGTTAAACTTTCTCGTGCATTTGCTTTCCTTCGTGGAAAAGACTATGTTACTCGTCAAGAGATTTTGGATGCCCTACCTTATGTTGTCGGTCACCGTCTTGGACCTGCTCGTGCAGGTGAAGATTCCGAGGGCCGAAGCAACGGTCTTGTTTCTAACAAGGCATTCGGAACCCTATTGAATGAGCAAGAGATTATTCGTGAGTTCATTGTTCATGGGTATCTTTTGGCCGATACCGAATCATTCCTCGGAGGAGAAGTTCCTCGCCCTGCTGGAACTAACCAAACTATGATGGATTCATGGGATGCTTTCTTTAGCCGTTGCCAAGAAGCATTGATGAGTTCTAACAATTTCGTTGATTTTGAAACAAATGTTATGGTTCCTGTAAAGTCCTCGGTTTTGGGAACGGAAGATGGAATAGTAACCGGTTATACTCCTGTTCATTGGCACTTAGCAACAATGGTTGTGGAAAATGAGCGTAAGGGTGTAACTGCACTCAAAGATTACGGAGTCCACAAGAATTACCGAGTCATGTATGAGCATCTATTGAGTTTGTTAGACCGACCTACTGATTGGGATGTAACTACTTCGGCAGCACTATTGATGGATTATTCAGTTCACGATTATTTCGTTCTTCGTGGTATAGTAGCACAAGAACCAAATCTTTTTACTGATGACCGATGCCGTTTGTTATCCCTTATTGACTCCCGTATCAATGGCTTCGCCAAGAGTGCGCCCAACAACGCTAACATTCAAACTGTGGCTTCAAGAGTCGCTATCGCTACCTCCGAACAATTCCCAACTACCGGTGGTAACTTCCGTATTGAACCTTCACCAACTTCACTACCTGTTAGAACCTATGGCGACCCATTAGGAGCATACGGTTATTTGATTACACAAGGCGGTTCTATGGTTGATGATGCTTCATTATTATTCACTAATGCAAAATATACGCTGAATGTAGGTAATTGGTCCGACCAAACTATGATTTTGATGGGTGAATACAAGTTTGATGGAAACGATGTTTCCCTCAACCCAACTGCTACGGAACTCCAACGCAGTAGGCTATTCCAACAAATGACTTCCCTTGAAGAAGTATTCGGTGGCATGGCTGGTAGCGGAATCAAGTTCTATGAGGAAAATGAATCGGCGTATCAACCAATGGCTGACCTTGGTTCATTCCTTGCCGAATCCAAACAAACTATCATCAACGCTATGGGTGGCGACCAAATGGCAATAAGCACTATTGAACAAGGAGTTCTTATGGGTTGTTTCCGATTAGAACACGCACCTAACTCTTTGGGAGCCAAACTTTTGATTGAGCAAAACAAAGTAGGCAATCCTTCCGATGATTTCTTGAGATTGTGGGTTAGATTACGCCCATTGGGTAGTTTTGGTGTGAACTCCACATCTATGAAAGTCATGCTAACTATTGGTATCACTTCTAACTTTTTGAAGGATTCCGAATCCCTTGATAACATTGGTTCTTTGGCGGCTATCAATGACCGTTCAGTTCTTAACAAAGCCAACTTCGGGGCGGATGACGCAACCGGTGGAACCGGTTGGGATGCTAAAGGAATGGCTGATGCTGGAAACATGACCGGCGAAGATGTAGCCTACTACCAACAACTGTATCAGCAAGTGATTTCCGGCGAGTAATCGTGCAAACGCTTATATGGTTGTGTGGGGTAGTATAAATTATGGCGGTTGATGCGGTCTTTCACGAGGGAGCCTCTAATCTCCCAAAAGAGTTCCTTGAGCAGTATGATTTGCTTAGGCAATGGTTTGGACTACCAAACATCCCTCTAAAGATTGGACTAAGTGAGCATGGAGCGCACACCGACATGGCTTCTATTGAAATGGGAGTTCAAATGATGGCTCAAACATTAAGGGAAAATTATCACGGATTCAAACCAAAAGACCTTGATAAAATCGCAGGTGCAGCCACTTACTTTGTTTTGGCTCACGAGATTGCTCACAACACCACTCATCCGGGTCGTGAAGTAAAGTCTTGGGAAAACTCCGTCAAGGATGTGGATGTGGAAGCAAGAGATAAGTTCCGATGGATGAACATTATTTCGGATATTTGCATTAACTACAATATCATCAATGGAATGAATCTTGTTGATTCCATTCAAGGCAAACAACGCCAAGAGATTGCCGACCAAATGCGCTGGGGACTTATTTCGGAAATGTTCATGCGACATTCCACCGACCACACCGCAGCATCGGCTATCGTTAATCAAGGGAAAAATGCTTACGGGCAAGCCGTTCTTGAAAATAGAGTATTGGATGATGCCGGAGTCCCTGTGGCTTTGGATGACCCCGCACTCCCTCTTTGGCAACGCTATCAAGGCTATGGTCGTGGCGACCAAATCTATCCATCACTTGCTTATTCCGTTATCAATAATCAAAGCGATAACTACCGCAAAGTCCAATGTATTAAGGGCGGAGATGGCCGAAGAAATGGCAAAACTTATTTGGTTACTGATGTGAAAACCTATGATGGGAGAACAGTAAGTAGTGGTGCTACCGGTTGGGAGCCTATCAAGGAATACATGGTTGATGGTGCATGGCAATCCTCAAGATATTTTATCCCACTTTGCCCCGATACCGGAAAACTTTGCCCTGCTATTTGGGATGGTATCGCCGTTAAAGGCAAAATGGTTCGCTATTGGTGGGCTTATGTTTCTAAAGCCGATGCCCGAAAGGGAACTTCCGGATATGAATATCTCGGAACTCAATTGTTTTTGTATGAATGGTGTGGTATCTATGCTACTAATCCCAAAGGTTTCCCTAAGTTTGCCGGTAAAACCGGTAGGGAGGCCGGTGAAGCCTTCATTGATGCGATTGCTGATGATATGGACCGTGTTATGAGGTATAGGTGAAAGTTATGGCATACATAGACAATCCTTACAACTCCGATGAAGGAAAATCCCTTCTCAAAGAGAACCTAACTAATATCTTCATGCCTACCGAGGATGGCAAAGGTCTTGAATCCACATCCAAGAGAATGATGGTGGATAACTTTAGAGCAAATACTAACAGAATCATTGGCTTGATGAAAAGGTTTGCTAAAGGCTACAAGCAAATCCCACTTTCGGATGCCTACGATTCGGGAGTTTTGATTTGCCCTCATTGCCAAAGGAGAGATTTCCAACAGTATTGGGAAACTGTGGACTTATCTATTTATGACCCAAAACATTGGATTGGTTCAGTTAAACCAACTAAGGCCACAAGTGGGCCTATGTGGTCTAAGGGGAGAGTTCAAGTAATGCACCGTGTAAGATGCAATCATGTAACTACTTGTAATAAGTGCCACCAAACTTATCAAGGCCACGCCTATACCGAATGCCCTAATCCAACTTGTAATGCCGAAGCGGATAGATTAGCCAAAGTTGGTTGCCTTCAAGAATCAGTCCAAATGGGATATGTTCAAGAGAAAACTTTGGCTCAACAATATCCTACGGATGAAAGAATTGCTGGAAGGTTTGGTAACATCAACAAAGAAATCAATGTTTATCGGAATGGGCGTTTAGTTCCCAAAACCGGTAAGGAAGCCGCCTTTGAATTACTTACTCCGGTAAGTGGCCCTGCAAGTGGACCCGTTACTAATCCACAAAATGTAGGGCGACACATCCCAATACTTCGTATGACTTACGAGGCGGATGGAAGGACAACATCACCTAACTATCCACTTTCACAAATGCGATATGCCTTTTCAAGAAACAAACGCCGTGTTTGCACCGGAAGAATTACTTACGACCAATATGGCCGACCTCAAAATGCTCACAATCAAGGAGGTTATTCATACTATGATTCAAGAGTTTGGTTAGTGGATGAACAAGGCCGAGAGAAACACAAATGTCCTCAATGTGGGGCTGCGGAGCCTCCTATCGTTAAAGCGTCAAGAGCCTATGCCGAACCTAAACCTTTGGTAATTGAAAATATGCAACCACTCCCTCAATCCGATATTATGACTTCGCACAATGGAGGCCCCGTTTGGCAAATATACATTAGCGACCCAAGCGACCGCCGTGAGCGTTCTAATTTCTTAGTGCCTGTTCCTCAAGTTTGGACTCTCAAAAAGATTCCAACCGAAGTTGAAGTTAATGAGGCGGGCTTAATGCAATCATCTTGTCCAAACGATGTTGGATTCGCTTCTTCCGTGAAGGCTATCAATGAAGTGGAAGGTGAGCAAACGGCTACTGTAAAGGATTATCTATCTCTCCCAAGAGCCAAGATTGTGGCTATGAGTAGTGCCAGCAAACAAGCCTACGACACGGCTAAATCTCAAAATAAATTACCTCAAGTTCTTGCGAATAAGTGGCAAGATTATGTGGTTTGTATTGTAAGCGAAGCAGGGGATGAAATCACAGTTAGCGGAATTACACCAGCCAAAGATGGAACAATTGATTGGAGATTGAAACTACAAAGAAGTGATTTACAATTCTTCTCAACAGGTTTGGGAGAGTCCGGACCAAACTTTACCTACGCAGTATGTGAAGGGCGAAGTCGGGCTGCTTTCAAATGGAACGGACAATGGGTGGATGTATCACCCCAATGTAAGTCTTATCGGGGGCAAGATGGTAGCGTATTGAGTAATCCAAGATATTATCCAAGATTCAATCAATATCCTACATGGTATGCTGATGTAATAAACGATGTTGATGATGAAGGCAACATAGCAATCTTGGAGAGAACAAGGTCAAAGTATGTTCAAAACCAAAACTATCAGCCTCCCGACCCTAATGGATTCTCATTAGGTAAGGACTATTTGTGGATGGAAGAAATGTCCCACATTATTATGGACCCGAACCGCTATGGACCACTTATTGAAGGAAAGGTTGATGCTCTCCAAACCTATCATACTGTAAAGGCGATTGCGGAAGAATTAGATTTGAACATCGGGCAAAGAACGATTGTAAATGAATGCCAAACTTGTAAATCAGCCTACCGTGCAGGTGGTATTGAAATATCTCGTAAGAATCAAGGCTATGTGAACGACCAAGGTATCGTAAAATCTCCATTCATATACCCTCAAGAAGTTTATGATTTAGAGTTAGAGTATCAAGCCAAGTTTGGTATGAATGCCCTAAACAAGCCATTGGCTTGGGGTGTGGAAGCCAAAGGTAAGGCACTACTGCAAGACCCCGATAAAATTAGAGTGGAGTGATGAAGAATGTCCAATTTTGAAACCCGTGCATCATGGACCGAAAACCCCTTTGTTTTCTTACAAAGTATGGAAATTGATATGGGAACTAACATAGACATGGAAGTAGTGCCACTACATAGAGCATTATATGATAAAATGGTAAAACTTGTAATTCCCTCACCTAAAAGCAAGACTGACCCGTATTCCGATAAAGGAAGGCGAGAATGGCGACCCGGATTTGACCCCGAATCAAGATTAGACCCTACTTCGGTAGCACCGGGACTTATTGAAGGAACGCCCCTCCAATCAAGAAGGAGAAAAGAACCTCAAGGAGAGGGTGGATTCGCTACATTCGTTAATATCATTGTGGACCGTTCCGGTTCTATGTCCGGCCCACTATCGGGCGGTGGTGCATCTTATGGATATTTTGATGGATTACCTTTGGGCGGAGAAGATTTGGCGAGAGTCGTCACCGCATTGATGATTAAGATGGCTTCTATCAATGGGGATTTATTCAATGTTATTTCTTTTGGAAGCAACGCTAAAGTGGATTGGGCGGGACCAACTAATGATTACGCCGATGCTATTGATTATTATTGTGGTAGTGCTACCGGAGCCGATAGTGGAAGGCCACTTGCTGCCGACATGGGTGGAACCAATACTGCACAAGCCATGAACTTATGCAAGTCTAAGATGGAACAGTATCTTGAAGAAAAGAATGTATCAGTTCAAGCCGCCGTTACCATCGTCATTTCCGATGGAGCGTATTCCTACGACTCTTGTATGGAAGCCGACACTTGGCTTCGCCAATATGGACCTGTATTCTATGTTTTCATGGCACCGCAAGAAGGAATGATGGATAACAATGTATCACAAATGCAAGCCACACTCAAAAAAGTGCATAAGGGCCTATCTTGCCCCGGTTGTGTTATGTCTTTCGTTCCAAAAGTAGGTCAAACCGGTAGCGTAAGTGATTTCGCCGGAACTTTAGTGGAAATGGCTAATACTGATACCGGCGGCGACTGTGATTACTACGAGTAATCCACGACACTTTTAAGTAGCGAGAGGACTTAAAGTAATGCCATGAGTAGTGCAGGTAAAACCGACATTGTTTTGGGAGAGAACTTACATTTCCCCGGATATGGTGAAAAATCGCTAACCTCCCAAGTTGTATTCGTTACAGGAAAGAGAGGTAGTGGAAAGTCTTGGACTACCGGTGTAATGATGGAAGAAATGGAGCGACTCAAACTTCAATTCGTTTGTTTTGATACTCTTGGAGCGCACAAAGGTTTGGAAAAGTTAGACCATGTGGAATCAATTAAGCCTCGTGAAGATGAAACTATTGATATGAATGGACTCGTGGAAAGAATCGCTACGGGCGACAAATCTTTGATAATTGACTTGACGGGCTGCGGTTTAGCCAAGCAACAACTTTTGATTGCTGACTATTGTGAAGCCCTTATTGATGCCAAGATTGGACACAATCATAACAAAACTTTGATGTCTATTTTTGAAGAATGCCAAGACTATGTTCCCCAGCAAGGCAAACCGGTTTCCCACAATGCCATTGTGCGATTGTGTAAATTAGGTCGTGGACTCGGCTACGGTTGCACCCTCGTCACACAACGACCGGCTGCTTGTAGCAAAGAAGCCGTTTCACAGGCCAGCATTTATTTGACTCACAATGTTATCAACGCCCGTGACTTGAAAGCCTTGGAGGACCAACTAAGTTTTGGAACCGACAAAGAAAGAATCAAGAGAATCTTACAAGGAGTTACTGCGGCTCAAAAAGGAGAATGTGTCGCCTTTGCACCGGAGTTCTTTAGAAACTCCGGCTACATTCGTATTGGTAAAATCCGTGGTGACCGCCGTGCGCCGCATTCCGGAGGGAATGTAAGTGCCAAACCAATTACTGCTGGTGCTGAAGGAGAAAGCCAAAGTTTTGGGACTACTTCGCCAGCAAGTTCCTTGGCCTACCCAGCAACGATGACTCCACTAACTTCTTTTGGTGGTGGTGCTACCAATACTTCAACAGATTGGAAGGCCGCATCTCAAAGCCTACCAAATCCGGTCAATCCTTATTCCGCTACGGATATGGGAGCCGATACCTTCCGAGCCAAGGCTGAAGAACCCGAACAAGTTTGGCTACCTCCAATTGATTATGCTTCGGAGTCATCCTTTGAAACCGAGATAGAAGTTTTGGAAGTCAAAGACAATGGCCCCTTCGGTGCTGCTGGACCACTCGTAGGTGTAGCACTCGCTTGTGCGTTTGCAGGTGGAACATACCTCATCGTCAAAGGCTTCAATCAATGAAGGGGAAAAGCAAAGGTCTTGAATCCGTAGGATTCACAAACGCTTATATGGGTAACTTATCCTTTAGTAATCTTGATGCCGGAACCAACTCATCGTCAATTCACATTTGGTGATTGGGTTAGCACCGTTCATATTTCTTCGGGTTTCCCTAAAAAGAACTCTCAAGGGAAATATACTAACACTTTGCATAGAATCCCCGTTGAAGATTTTGACTTATGGGAGATGGCATTTCAAATGAGAAATCAAATGACTAAAGCCAACGCTTTGAGTATGATGGCAACACCTACTAATTCCGAGATATTCATGGTATTGCGCCCTACTACGAGAAAACATGGGAAGCGAAGATTGAAAGTATTGAATCCTTGGACCGGTAAGGAACAAACTATTTTCAATGAACAAGTCAAACAAAGACTAAGTTTAGAACTCTTGCCGACTCAAATTGAAAGATGGATGCTTTTGGATGTATGGAAAAAGGATGGGCTTTTTGACGGTATCATACCCAAAAATAGTGGCTGGATGGATAGTGCATCAACGGTGAAAGTTATGGATTCCGAAGGATTGGTGGGTGATGACCATGTATTACGATTCATGCCGAGTTCTTATTTTGGAGTCGGATGTCTTATGTGTCCATCGGGTGTAAAATTAGACCCAATAGAAGGCAACCACACTATTCACGATGGCACGGAGCCTTATGACCCCGAAACTCTCGTCAAGAAATTGTTGCACAGTCTTGGTGCAAATGATTCTCCACATTATCTTGCTGCCCCACAAGATATGAAATTAGTTTATGGGACTCCGCATCTTAAACCAAATCTTACTAAAGGACACAAAACTAAAACTACATTGGGAGTCGTTATCAATGCTATGAAAGGTTCATACTCGTATGATACCAACAGTCTTTACAATGTCCAAGCACCGGACGGATTAGAAACTGAAAGTGTGGGGGATGGAGTGCAAGAGCAATTTTATGTTCCCTTCAGTTCATTGAATACACTATTTACTCCAAAAGTTCATGTGGAGGACAATACGCCTATATTTGCTAACTACTTTTTACGAGGAGGGGTTCCTTCAAGAGCAAGCCTTTAAGTAGCGGAACGGCTAAGTGTTCTCTATGCGTATCATGGATAAACGCTCGGCGACACGAAACTTACCACCGGCTCCAAGCCTACCAAGTTTGCCATCGGTGAACATTGCACGAGATTCCCTACCTGCTTATAATGCGGAAGGTCAAGGACTTGTGGCTGCTGGACCAAGACCGGCTCCACCAACACTACCTAACATTCCTTCTTTGAATGTCCCTGCTGGTCGTTCCTTTTCTTTAGAGGAGTTTGCTACCGGCCAAGGATTCGGTCAAGGTATCGTTCCTAACACACCACTTCCAGCCGCACCACGAATCGGTGGAGGCCCTACTCTTAGATTAGATGCTGAATACGCTCGCCGTGACCAAGATTTGTCCCGCTACAACCTACGCAGGTCAAATTGGACTCCCGGAGGCCAATACTCCCGACCATCTCACACACTTGAGATTTACGGACAAGGTAAGGCTATTGATGTTTCACACATTGAGAGAATGAAGCCTGTTGTTGGACCTGTTATGAGTCATTCACCGGATGCTAACTTTGGTGGCGACCCAAGATTTGAAGCACAACGACACGCTATCCGTCCAACTGCTCAAACCAACGACCCAATCGCTGCTATGCGTTCCCAAAAAGACACTCGTATGTCCGAGTTTGTCCGAGCCAACGCACGAAACCCTGTTGGTATTAGCGGATTTGACCGCAAGAACCTTGGATTGAAGGCTGAAACTAAGAGGATTCCTATTCAATCTATGCCAATCCTACCTGCTGCTAACATGAGTCATGCTCCAAGAGTCGGACATTTGTTATCCGCACCTAAGACAGTAACAATGGAAGCCCAATATGTTGCACCACCTATCCGTGGAGCCGACATGGGTGGAAAGTTTAGTTCAATGTCCTCCGTTTCCGGAAACATTGGCGTTCATCCGGGCCGTGCCTTCGGTGCTGAAGCCCATTTGTTCCGTTGAATGGTTTTAAGTAGTAGTGGCACGAAGGATTCTTCATGCCCGATGTAAAGATTACTACCGACAGTCGTGGTGTAAATCAAGCAGCGTTCAAAGAATACTCTATTGACCCTGCAACGGGAATTACTACTATTGAATCTTGGACTCCTCCATCTCGTCAGCATGGGATGAAGCAAGTTCTTGAAAGAGTCAAGCGTGGGGCTGATGGTGCAGGTATTCATTTTTCTTATTCGGTGGACTCCGAAGATATTGTAACTTACACCGAGGCTGAATACAAAAAACTTGCCGATTCACAAAAAGAAGATTTGATATTTGACCCTACTACAAAACTTTGGTGGCGTATGGAATCCGCAGTTTTCTTAGAGTTTGGTGATTTCCAAGGGAAAGGTTGGAAAGTTATGGCTCGTTTGGAGCCAATGAATAACACTACTGAAAAGGACCGTGTATGGAGAGCATTGAAAGTATTACCATTTCCCGGAGTTACAGATAGTGAAATATACCCTCACCTACCGGCTACTGCCAATGATTGTAGCCGATGTGATGCTTGCGGTAATCTCCGATACCGAGTGGACACATACCTTCTCAAGAGTCCAAAAGGAAAATACGAAATCGTTGGAACTACTTGTATGAAAGGTTACACCGGTTTAGACCCGGAATTACTATTACAACTCTATACTGCGTTAGACCCTAAAGCCCGAAGCATGGGAGGCAAGAATCCATCTCCAAGAAATCTAAAGGTTGCTAACAAGAATCTAACCAAGTTCCTACTCTTGGTTGCTCAATGGGATAAAGTTCATGGATATACAAAATATGCTCCCGGAGTAACCGCCCCTACTCGCCGATATTATTCTTTCAAGGGTCAAACTCTTGGAGATTTCCTATTCACAGGTTACTACTTGGACAAAGGGATGACGACCACGGTTAGTGGTGCTACCCAAAACTTTATGACTTCCAACAAGAGTAAGTTTGATGCCGTAGGTAAGCAGTTCAAAGACCTCGGTAATGGTTCTTATGAAATGAAAGGGCCATTGTTTGTATCTAACTCCAACATTCCATATCTTGTAGCAAGCCCTAATGATAAAGATGTCCAAAAGTTACATAGTGAAATGATGCTTTACCTAAAGAATCTAAATCCAACTAACTCCTATTCCAAATCTTTGAAGTCAATTTTTGAAACGGGTGAAGTTACTCGTAAGATTTCCGGATTAGCAGCGTCCACATACACCGCACTCCAAAACTTCAAAAATCCTCCACCACCAAAGCCTACCCCTGCTCCAAAACCCAAAGGTCAATACACTTACACTCCTAAAGCACCCACAAGTTCTAACCATCCCGACCATATCGGAAGTATTGGACAAGTTATGGTAGTAACCGTAGTGGTTGATAGTAATAGAAACATGACTTCAAGAGCCGGTAAAAACTTCAACTTGATGAAGGCCAGCACATTACAAAGCAAGAAAATTACCATGTTCGCAAGTCCGGGAACTCCATTAGCCAACTCCAACAAAGGTAGCACTATTACCGTTGAAGGAGTAGTCAAAGAACATTCCATGTATAAAGGTGTGCGTTCCACCGTTTTGAGTAATGCTCGTATTGTTCCAACCGGAACAACTACTTCCACAACCTACATTGGAAATCCGGGAGATTTGATTTCGGAAACCGTTACTATTGATGGCGTAAAACCGGCAACTTATGGCGGCCAACAAATTGATATGACTAACTCAAGCGGTAAGAAACTTGTTGCCTACGACCAATACTCTAACTTACAAAATGCTAATGTCGGAGAAAAGTGGGAGTTTGATGCTAAAGTCAAAAGACATAGCCGTGGAAAGACTCAAGTATTCTATATCAAGAATGCCAAGAAGGTTTAAGTAAGTAATCTCACAAAGGGTAAGTATGGAAAGTTACCTCTCCACACGGAGGGGTAATCAACCTAAACGAGAAAGAAAACCCTTCGGGATTAAAGGACGGACACATACGGTTCCCATTTGGACATAGAGAGAAGCATATAGAATAGTAGTATTTAGACTACCCAACTCCGGACAGGAGAAAGGTAGGGTAAATGCGAAATCGGGGCTTTTCGTTCCAAACCTCCGCCGTAATCCAATTCACATTTAGCGTAGGCTTTAAGTAGCGAGAAGGCTAAGTAAAATCTATGCAAGGACTCAAAGCGGAGGCTATGGCAAGAAAGCAATGTGAAGCGGGTCTTGCTTCATATCTTGCCGCACAACATAAATCACATAGGAGAAAATCCTTTGCTGCCGGACTTCTTGGCGGAGGAGTCACGATGGTAGGACTCATATTTACACAATCAAGATTAGGTCAAAAGATTAGCGGTTTGTCTTACTTGCCCTTAGCCTTTGGAGTAATAGGTGGGTGGGGCTACGGTTTATTGAGTCAAGATGATGACGATGCTATGAGAGAAGCCGATTTCAATGAACAATGCCAAGAGTTTGAGGCCGAAGAAGATGAGATTTGTGAATGCGGTTGCGACATTGGCGATTGCGAGTGCGAGGATTGCGACAATTGCGGTTGCGAAAGAAGCCTTTAAGTAGCGGAGAGCATAAGTTATCATCCATGAAGATGCTCACTACATTTGGAATTGCATTCTTAACCGGATTTACCTTAATGACGGGCTACAAAAAGTTCGGCGTTAGTATGGATGCTGAAGGTATCGCTACTACTGATGCTTTCCAGCAAGATATGTTCAATCAACTACCACCTATGCCCTATGAAGAAGTTGTAGTTTCTAACATGATGGCAAGGGACGATACTAACATGAAGTTACTTCAACAAAACGCACCTACAATTGCTCCACCGGAACTTAGCGTTGTTAATCTCGTAGCCGCTATTGAGCGAGCCGACAATATGCCCGTAGTTCCTACGGTGAAACTTTGAGGGTGAAAGATATGGATGCTAAGAAAATCATTATGGGTGGCGTGGCACTAAGTATTGGTGCTATTGCTTTCAAAATGTTTGAAGGTCGTCTTGCACCTACCGAAGAATCCGCCTCGGAAGATGGAGGATGTGGATGCACAGGCAATACCGAATCCTATGAGTCCGAGTATTCTTTAGAATACATCAACCCCGAACCGGTTTCCGGTTCAGCCGATGTTCACGGTGCTGAAGGTTTTTTGAGTAATCGTGGTAGTTTTTCACATGGCCGTGGCTTTGCTACTGAAGGAGTTGCTACGGCACAGATGGCAAGTGTGATGGAGGGTGCCAGCCCTGCACTCGCTCCGGGCCAAAGGTTTGTTCCTAACGCTGGACCCAACACTCGTTGTGCTATTGGACACGCTTACAATGACTTATGCCCTCAATGTAGCACACCACATGGAAAGACTACGGCAGTTCCCGTAAGAATCCCTCCGCCATACAATCCAACCGATTATCAAACTATTGATGGTATTATGACTGAAAGACCAATTTCGGCTTCAGCAGGTGGTAGCGGAAATGGAGGTAGTGCAACTACATACGACATTTATGGACAGGTATGGGACAACGCCAACGACTTTATGCCCGAATACCGTTTCCCATTCCCATGGAGTCCAGCCTATGCACCTACTGACCCAAGCCGTTCAACAGATTATAAGATGCAACGGACTTACTAAGGTGAATTACAATGGAGAGGAAAGTCAAAACTATGAGTGGCAAACCTCATGTTCCAAGAGAGTTGATTGCTGATAAGGACATCACTCCTAAAGAAGCCATGCACCGCAAGATGATGAGGGCTGAAAAACTTAGCAAACCTTCATGTTGTTGTGGGGCTACTGCATCTAATCCGTGTGTTTGTATGAAAGCACCCGAACCAATGCAATGTAGTGCTACTGAACCTAAGTGTGCTTGCTATGAAGCATTAGAAAAGAATGCTGAAAGCGAAGATGAAGAATTAGAACGACTCCGAAGAATCGTAGGCAACCTTCCCGATAACATTTGCCGTTGTTGTGGAGATGCCAAATGGACCGGAGATGGAACGGACTTCATGTGTGTATTCTGTGAGGAAATGAAGGACTGTGACTACTGTAATACTTCCGAAGATGAGATGAATGCTGAAATGGACGATAGTAGTTTCCGTGATGAAGTTACCGAAATTGCTTGGGGCGACATGACTGACCGAGAACCATTTGATGATGAAGAAACCATTGATAAACTTTACGAGTATGCTATGAAGTCATACGCTTTTGATGAAGGACTATCTAACAAAGAACTATCAGTTATTTGGAAAGGAGCCGAGGGCGACTTCGCTTCCGAGGACAGTAAATACCCAATCACAAGAGGAATCTTTTGGGGCGGCGTGTTTGGTCTTACCCTGCCTTGGGTAATAGACCAAATCAAGAACCGCAAAAACAAGGAGGAATAATTTTGGTAAGAAGCATGAAGAACGCCTACATACCTCGTGATGGAGCCGGAAAATACAAAGCCGATTTTGGAGATGCTCGTTTCTTCTCCGCTTCTTCCGCTGAAAAGCCATTGCTGGCGGTTGATGGAGGAATCACTATGGATGCTAACGCTTTCCGAGAGGACATTCCAACACTTTCCTACACTCCCGAAGAATTGGGAATGAAGATTGAAGGAACACCTTTCGCTAAAGCCGACAACGGGGACTCTCCCGACCCAACTCCGGTGGAGATGAGGGAGAACCCGCCTATGGGTGCTTTTCCCCTTACCCACGATAAGAACACATTGCCACCATCCGAAGCCAGCAATTTCTCCGCCGAATATGAGGTCTTGAATACATTGAATAGCACACTATCAACTGCTATCAGTAAGTATTGGGGAATTGGCTTAGTAGCAATTTCCCTAATTGGTGTCGGATATTATGTCGGCAAAAAGAGATAGAGAGCATAACTTAATATACTTGGTTTGCTATACTACAATACATGGCAACCGTTCCTACAATTAACACCGCCGATTTCGGATTAAGCCCTACTGATATTAAGTGGCAATCCGATACTTACTACAAGCGAGATACTTCCGGTAACATTCGTATGTGGCGTGTTTGGGTATGCACATCACCGGGAATCAATGAAGGGGATGAAGAAACCTTTGAAGGATTGGGAAGTCTGTTCGGCAATCCTAAGTATTACCTACAATCGGCTTCGGGCATAGTGGGCGGTAATGTCCGAGTGGCTAAGGAAACTGAAATCACCGAAGCCAAATCCCAAGGAACAATTTTGGCTCAAGCAATCTCCGAAGGAGAGTCTAAACTCAATGAGAAGCGTAAGGAAGGCTACATTGGCGACTATGAAAAGAGCAAGTCCAACCTAACGATTCGCCCAATGTTAGCCCAAGAATGGGGCAAGCACGGTCATAAGATGAAGTTCCCTGCCGTCATTCAAAGAAAATATGATGGAGTAAGAGTTCTCATTCACCGATTAGAAAATGGAGATGTTGAAATCCTCTCTCGTAAGGGTTTGGAATACACCGGATTCAATAAAATTGTGAGTGATGTAAAGCGTATGAAACTACCACCAAACTTTATTTTGGATGGTGAATTGTATCAACATGGTAAATCCCTTCAAGCGATTTCCGGATTGGCTCGTAAGCAAGCCACCGACCCCGAAACACTAAAAAAGAAGGATGAGATGTATGTTCGTGTTTATGATGCTATTGACCTCAACAACAAAGAGGAAGGATTCTTCAAGCGATACAACAAGGCTATGCAATTGATTAAGAACAGTCAATCTCTTAAGCCCTGTGAGTCATTCATCATTCCCGAAGCCGATGGGGTTCAAGATTACCGAGAGCAATTCGTGAAGGAAGGCTATGAGGGTGCAATGGTAAGAGGATTACTTTCACCTTACAAAATCAACGGACGCAGTTATGATTTGTTGAAAGTCAAAACTTTCCAAGATGACGAGTTCAAAATTATCGGTTGGGAGCGTGAAGGAACCGGAAACCATGAAGGTTGTGTAACTTGGATTTGTGAGGCTCCTAATGGTAGTCCATTTACGGTAGTCCCATTGGGAAGTCTTGATTCTCGCCGAGAAGCCCTCAAAACTGCTGATGACCAAGTAGGAAAGATGCTAACTGTGAAGTTCTTTGAGTATTCACCGGACGGTATTCCACTATATGCTAAGGGTGTCGCCATTCGTGATTATGAGTGAGTGGCATTAAATAGTCGGGATGATAAACTCAAACTATGGGTAAATCCAATTCATTTCTTAGAGAGCCACAAAAGGCTACTATGAATCATCGTGATTGGCAACCGGGCGACAAAGTAGCCTCCATTGCCGTCAATTATCTTGGTGTTGGAAAAGTTGAACAAGTCCGGATGGACCATATCATAGTTCGTTGGCCGGACAAGTCTTGGTCCAAAGAAAGACCTCAAGACCTAATCTTTGGAGGAGATTCCAAAACTCCCACCTTTGCGGCGGAAGGTTTTGATTATATTTCATTCCCGATGGAGCAATTACGAGAAGTAAAGACTACTACTACGCCCAATGTTTTGAGAGAAAACATTACCATTTATGAAAGATTGGACCGTGAAGCATTAGTTCCCGGCGCACCCGTGCCAATGATTGCTAAGGGTGTGATTCTATGACCTCTTATCAAGATGCGGCCAAAAGATTCCGAAGTCTTGGTGTGGACCTTGAATACGGTCGTCAATCTCCCGGCAATTGGAGGGTCTTGAATACAGAAAGAGTAGGCCCATACACACTTTCTTGGGCTATCGCTCCGGAGTTCTTCAGCGGATTTGAACTTGGAAAGGGACAACAAACTGTTGGAGGATTTGGAGAAGCCGGACTAAACAAGTTTGGAATTGAAGTTCAACTTCGTGTAGGTGATGAAGTAGGTTCGGACCGAGTTTTGGAAAATGCTCCTTTCGTGCGCCAACAAGAATTATTCCAAGAATTAGTTACTACTTTGAGAAAGATTGTAAGCCCACCATCTTCTCCAAAACTTGTGGGTATGACTCCCGTTCAAAGCCCACTTAATCCAACCGGTCGTCCTTGGCGAATCGGTGATGTCGTCAATGTAAGCCGACCCACCCATGACGGAGGGGCATTAACCCTTGGAATTGTAACCCGTATTTATCCTACTACTAATGAAGTTACTTGGGAGCCGGATGCACAACACCCAACTGCTTGGACAACAACGGAAAAGCACAAACATTTGATATTGATTAGGAATGATGCTAATTGGAGAACTACTGTAAATCGTTGGTATGGTAGGGAAGAATATACTTTGAAGGCGGAAAGTGTTGCTCCTTCGTGGACAAAGTTAGTAACTATGGACCGTGAACTGTTACCAAGGAGTTCCCCATTGCCTTATTCCCAAGACTTTAGCCATGAGAGAACACAAGCACTCAAAGAAATAGACATAGCCCTTGAACCTTATGAAATCTATGATAGGTCGGAACTTTCGGGTTGGACTGAATCGGATTTGATTTCAAGTCGTAGGGTTAAAGGGTTCGCTCCCTATCAAGGACTATTTCCCCGAAGCCTTTAAGTAGCGGCACGGACAAGTCAAAACCCATGCCTAAGAAATCGCTATTGGCTACTTTTGCTACATCAACACTTGGGACTATCTTTTTGGTAGTCGGTGGATGGACTATTGGCACGGGTATTTCTAACAAATTGAAGGAAAAGGGATTTTATGGTGCTGAACACGCTCACAGTATGACTAAGGCGGAAATCAAGGCAAAACATCCTAAAGGAACAAAGCAATCTCACATAGATGCAATGCACAAGTATATGAAAGAAGGAATGGGTTTTGGACCTGCACATGACCGAGCAGTAAAAGAAGGATTCCCTCCAACCGATAAAATGGGTGCTGATACTATGGGAGTGTCCGACCAACCATACATGGTTAGGAATATGACCCCTGCTGATTATGAGGAAGCGTATGTGGAATCTTCCGGTTCCACCGCCGACATTCTTCCTATCTCTATGTCCGATGAGTTTGTTGGAAGTTACATGGGTAAAGAAGTTTTGGACTTACAAATGACTACTAATCTTTACAATGATTCTCCTTTCGCCGGTCCTATGACTGATGTTCAAGCCTATTGGGAGAATCCATTTAGGGGTGATGTGCAATGATTAAAGATGTATTAAGTAGTGGTTTTATTTTAGGATTTACAGGAGTGGTTGGTTATATGGCAATCAAAGGTTGGATGGACACCACAAAATCTCTATCCAAAGATGCTGAAGCACCCGGAGAAGGAACCGGATTCAGCGGAGTTTTGGCCGACAAGCCTGTTCAATACTCACCAACGGCTGCTGGACATCAAGTTGTAGGATTAAGTCCGGATGCACCGGCTACTACGCTAACACCTTGTTGCCGAGTTCCTGTAAATGCAGTAAATCCTATGATTCCCCTAATTCCCGATAAACCATTCGTGACCGTTGAAACAAGCAACAACGGTGGAAACCGATTTGGTAGCCTTACCCGCAATAGCGGTGATGATACTACAATGGGAAGATTTGGACAAATGGCCCTTTCGCCAAATGTAAATGACGGCTTTACTGATGGTAGCCGTGTTATGTCCCTATCCGAGTGGCGAAGGTCATACGACATCCAAAGGGTATCGGACACAATGCTTATCGGACGACCGATGAGTGGTGGAGAGCAAGTTAATTTGCGCCGTGTTTGATATTTGGAGATGTAAAAATGAGTGAAGATGCTGAAATCGTAATGATACTTACTGATTCTTATTTTTCATTTAATCCTAATGCTGGTATGAATGATGATGGAACATTTAAGCAAAGTTGGGTTATTACCGAGGACCGCTACAATAAATTAACTGATGATGATAAAGCCCTATACTCACCACTTTCTTTAGTCTATTCTTTGAATGAGCGTGATGACCAAGGTAAAATGGCCTACTATATTGAAGCGGATGATGATTTTGCCGAAGTTTATCTTTACGACCCAAAGAATAATGATATTGAGTATTCATTGAACGCAGGTCCGGATAATGAAATGGCCGGTTACCAAGATGTTCCCGAAAGTATTGGAGATTCATGGGACGACCATTCAACTTACATAGCACAACAAGAATCATTTGTTCCCGGAAAGTTTGCAGTTACTACTATTACCACAGATGTCCCTACTATCAAAAAGTATATTGAGTCCGTTACAAAAGTCAAAGGTGCTGAAACCGTAACTTTTGGTGCTGAAGATTTAGAGTATAAGTTTGCCCTCATTGCTAAATACCCAAAACTTAACAAAGATTCCTTTGATGTTCCAAGTGATTTATCTATGATTGATAAGACACACATTACTCTTGTAGGCGGCAAAGCCCTCAAACCATACAAGGGACAACTAAAAGATGCCAAAGAAGTTCTCAAAACTTTGGCCGACCCACCACAACCTTCCTTTGCTGAAGAAGGTGTGGCCTACCGTGAAGGCAATGATGGAGAAGTTCGTGAAACTTACTTCGCCTCCGTAGCCAACCAAGAAGATTTCCAAGACTATGCTGATATGGTTTGTGATGCTTTAGGAATACCCAATCCGGAACCCGACCGATTCTTCCATCTAAGTGTGGCAAACAATCATGGCGGTAACTCCTTCAAAAGTGTTGGAGATATTTCCGAATCCGATTTAGAAAGTTACCGTGCTGAAGGTGATGGCACTATTATGACTTTTGGAGAAGTTGAATATGGATGGTCCACCGACCCCGAAGATATACCCGATGAACAAGGCATGGACAAGAGAGTTCGTGATGAAATCCGACACCAATTATGGCAGGGTAAAGACTCCGGTGGCCGAGGAGTCATTACTGAATATGATAACGATAAGGATTACGAGATTGACTATGGTTTCCAAGAACACAAGTTTAGCGGAATCAATAGTGCTGAAACCTTTGAAGCCCCAAATGACGCTTACGCATTTTCCTACGGAGATGGATTCAAAGATGGACAAGATGGTAACACCTATCGTCCTTCACCCAACACCAAAGAAAAGGACACCTTTAGGGAAGCATTCCGAAACAAGAATCGTGGCATGGGTGCGGAAGGTGAAGATACTTACTATTTAGTTACTTTTGAGGTCAAAGACGGAGAGCGTGAATACTTCCACCGCAGTATCTATCCAGCGAGTGCCAAAGATATGTCCGACAAAGAATTGATTGCGGAGGAGTGGGCCGAGGAAAACCCCGAAGATTATGACTACAAAGGATTCCATTGGGTTTATGGAGAAATCTTAGTAAGAGTATATTCTAAGAAATCCATGGACGGCCAAGTAAAGAAAATGTTTAACGATTACGGACTCTATGCCGAAAGTTTTGGTGCTGAAATGAGTCGCCCACGAGATTCACGAGGAAGATTAGTTCCAAAACAAGGAGTCAATAAGTGGGGTAGCGATTATTGGGGCAATGGTGTAACTTATCAAGAGTGGAAATATAAACACCCTGCATCCGTGCGAGTATTCGCTGACGCTTACGGAGTGGACATCAAAAATCTCAATGCTGAACAAAAAGATTGGCTCAAACAAAGATACATGGAAGATGTGGACAGTTTCCGTTCTCTCAAAGGTTTGGTTGCGGAGTTCAAACTCCCAAGTAAAGTATCTCTCAAATGAGGGGAAAAGCAAAGGTCTTGAAACTAATGAGTTACAAGCCTCAACTTTAAGTAGTCGGGACGGCAACTGTTTTGTATGAGTGATTCCGAACTATCTCCGGAACTTCAAGAACTGATGGCTGATATTGAGCCGGAAGGTCCTACTGAAGAAGCCGTTGTTGAAGAACCTACGCAGGTTGATACTGTGGAGGATGCCTTAGACACTCCTAACATGGAAATAGAAGAACCTATGCAACCGGAAGGTATGGAACTTGCTCCCGAAGGCCCATCCTCCGAACCAATTGATTTATCTTACATGGAGCGACCTCAAGATTATGAGTTTGAGATTGCCCTTGCTGAAAATAGAGTGGACATTGCATCTATGCCTTTAGCCGATTATCAAAAGTGGTTATTCCCACCGAAGGGTGAGGAAGGACACGATGAAGGCATTGAAACTTTGGACATGGTTTGGGCTACACTAATGGCAGCCGGATATGAAGAAGAACCAAAGAAGGTTAAGATTGCCGCTACACTATGGAGTCGCCGACATTACGATGGTGAAACATCCAAGGCTGCTCGCCACATCCTCCAAAGAGTTCCAGCCTCAAAAATTGTGGCTAACTTACCTCCAAGTATGGATGTAAAAACTTTGGAAAACATTTCCCCTGTTATAGTCACACCACAAATTATGGAAAGTGAATCTAAAACAAATAAGATGAGTGACTATGTGCCGATTGCGATAGCGATTGGTTTAGCAAGTTTAACTCCTTGGTTTATTATGGGAAAGAAGTGATATTATGAATACAAATGCAGTAATTGGAATAGTTGTTCTTGGGGGTGCTTTGATTGCATATACCTCAAGTAAGAAAGAAGAAGAAGTTTTACCGCCCGCCGGTGGAGTTGCTACAACATCAGCAAACACTACTACGACTACCACTACGGATGATACAAGTTCCACGGACTCCACCGATGATGATTCCGATTCATCAAGTAGCAGTTCAAGTGACTCATCAAATGACTCGTCCGACTCCTCCGATTCTTCCGATAGTAGCGGAAATGGAGATGGTTCGGGAACTCCGGATGCTCAACCTCCATCCTATGATTGTGGAAACTACAAACAAAGTATTGATTGGCATACTTGGCACACCGGAACTTCCAAGTCAAAAAGCACATCCACTTGTGCTAATGGAGTAAGATGGAGAAACTTCAAAACTGATAAGAAAGCCTATGTTCAAGGTGAAACTGTGAACTATGAGTATGAAATCCAAGTAAAAGAATGGAATCCTACAAGATGTGGGGACACCGGATGCTGCCTCTATCGTTGGAAACAATGTTGGTTCTCACCCGATGACGATGGCAGCATGGGTAAGAATGATTCCGATGCTACATGGGGAGTTACCTTTTTTGATTCACAAGGTTCCCAAATGCACAAGTTGAGAACTGCCGGTGCAACCGGTCGTGCGTATAAGACGGCTGAATACTTGAAGATTAAAGGCTCTTTTGTTATTCCTAATTCGGCTGGTGCTATCGGTCAATGGAAAGCCAATGTTTTCGCTATGATTCCGGCTTACGAGAACAACCTCTATGTTGATTGCGGCGATTTGAAGGCTGAAGAAAATGATATACGAATCTTTTACTGCTATGCTAAGGAGTGTAAAGACACATCATCAGCCGAAACTTTTGGTGCTGAATCAAGCCTTTGGCAAAGTTCATTCTCCAATCAATCATTTATGGCATTCTAATGAGAGTCTTTAAGTAGCGAAACGAAGAAGGGGAATAACATGAACTTGGACATTGCTATCCAAAATACACTCAAGCGTTCCGAGATGGAAAACGCCATGCACGGTGTAATGGATAACTACGGAGGAAGATACCAATTGACTTCATACACATCCACCGCTAAAGGTGCTGAAGCAATCTTTGGTAAAAAGATGGGGACTATGAGTTCTAACAATCTTCGCCGACCTTCATACAGTAACACCAAGAAGTCCGAGTATGTTGGCTCTTACCAAAAGGCTATTGGAAATGATTACTCTTTAGAATACGATGAGGGCAAATCCACATGGACTCTTTTCCAAATCGTTCCCGTTCAAAAAACCTTTGGTGAAAAGGTAATGGGATTCTTTAGCAGGGACACTTCCGAAGATACTACTAAGAAAGTAGTTGTTATTCAAAGAAGTGGCACTTATGCTGCTCACCGATTCCTAACTCTTTTGGATTACCGCAATGATTTATCTTCCGATATGAAGAATCAAGTTTCCTCATGTGTTATTACTCACATGAACAAAGGCAACTTGGCTCCCGTAGCAACTGCCGACCAAGCGATTGGAAGAAAAACCCAAAGTCCTACAATTGCTTATGGGGCTGAAACACAAACACCATTTGGTGCTATGACTTCACTTACCCCATCTATGGCTAAGACCGCCGTTGGTTCTCAACCGGTTTCCAGCCAATCCTTTAACACAACCTCCGTAAATGTATCAGCAGCCGGTGTTCGCCAACAAAATGGCGGATTCGGTGGGCCATCAATGGTTCCTACACCAATAACCTCATCACAGATGGGAATTGTAAGGGACCCTCTCGGAAACGACCCACGCCGACACATTACACAAGGAGTGCGGGTTCCAAGAGCAAGCCTATCAAGTTATAGGAACGGACGAAGCCTTTAAGTAGCGGAGAAGGAAAGTGATATACCATGACCGAAATGTTAGCAAACGCAACTGATAAGATTACCGAAACAGTTGATGTTGGAGTTGAAACTCTTAAGTCCAAAGAACTTTACTATGGGATTGCAGGTGTGGCTGCGGCATCAATCGTTGGTGGAGTATTTACAATACTTCCATTTGACCGAATACCATTTGGAAACGCCGTCCGAACAGGCTCCCTACTTGTAGGTGGAGCCGCAATCGTTGGCTTGACCGCTAAGAGGGGTGGAAACATTAAGACCACCGGATTAGTTACAGGAACTCTAATGGCAGGTGTGGGTGTAGCCCATGTCCTTGGATATGTTGGAATCCCCGGATTCAAGCAACTTGGAGATTTCCTAAAGTCCGGAAGTTCATCTTTCGGTAGCGAGTTTGTAGCACAACCGGATGGTAGCGGAAGGGTTATCGGTCAGTTCGGGGCTAACTACGATGTGCGACCTATGGTTGAAACCGGAGAAGTCATTGCTGAAGATGACGACTTCGTAACTGCAACTGTCGCAATGCAAGATAGATTTGCTCCTCAAGAGTCCAAGCCTGTTGATTCCATTATGGAAGGTTCAACCATGGCTGGAACTATTACCCAAAACTTTGGTGCTGAAACCATTTCAACAGGTTACTCCGCACCTAACAACATGGGAGTCAATGATTTCGTAGCCGCTACTGATGCACTTGCTATGGGAACAATGGACAAGCGTTCTAACCCATTCGTTGCATCTATCACACCGGTTACTCCATCCTACCAACCTCAAGTTTGGTATGCTGAAGATGTCCCAACTATGGAAGTTTCCTCTCCGGCAGTAGCCTCATCAACAATGGGCGGCCAAGCCGACTTATTCGGAACTTACATTACACCATCTAACTCCGCAATGGGGGAAGATTACTCTAACCCATTCGTTATGTCTGCAATGATGCCATCAGCAGGTGGTAGCGGTCACGGAGTAACTTTTGACTTCGGTGCTGAAGGAGGCTACTAAGATGGATATGGTAAGCAAAGTCCAAAGCCTTCTTTTGAATGATGTTACCGTTGGTGGCGCACTCGTATTAGTCGGTGCAGTTCACTTTGTCGGTGGCGGCCTAAGCGACATGATGGAGAAAACTCTATTCGGTCAGTCATGGCTAACGGTTGGCCGTGTGCTTTCCCTTGTTCCACTTTCCATTGGTATTGCCGTGCTATCACGCCGATTCCTTGGTAAAGAAGTGGACCCACTCGGTATCGCCGAGGAAGTTTGAATAAATGGAGATGATTTAGTATGGTAAGTATTGAAAAAGTTTATAGTGAAGCGAAAGATATTGTTGTTTCTCGCCGTGTAGTCGGTGGAGCATTGGTTATTGTTGGTGCAGCCGTAGCCATTGGTGCAACATTAGAAATCTTCAACAAGCCTTTGCCAATTATCAAAATCACCGGAATGCAATTCGCAGGTGCATTAACCCTAATCTTGGGTGTAAGCATTCTTGCAGGTCGCAAGATGGATATTTTGGGAATCCGCAAAGTTGTTGCTGCTTAAGTAAGCGATAATAGTTGAACAGTTCTTAGAACTTCATAGCCGTAAGGCTGAAAGTTTTGGTGTAAATACACTTTGTATGACGGACCTAATGCTCTAATCACTAACAAACTCCCGGAACTTGGTGAGCGATAGTATTGAAAGTCCAATACTTTATCCAATAATTTAGTATGTAAGTTTGAGCCTTCCCGTATATTATCATGTGGAAGTAGTTTCTTTTCTAAACCTTAACCTTTAAGTAGTCATAAATTGTATAGATACTTGCTCGTCCCATGCGGCGAGAGGAAATTGATTAAAAATGAGTATGAGAAGCCAAGTATATGAATGGGCAAACTTAGCCCCAAGTGGTCGTTCTTCCACACTCCGCCGAACAACATCCGACCTTCCGGTTGCGCTACCTGCAAACCGTGAGTTGGACCTGTTCATCGGTGGCTATGGAAACAACATCACTAAGCCAGCCGAAACGACCGCCACACAGTTCGTGGTTATTGAAGATATTGCGTGTTCCGCACAAGACAACGGTGCCGTGCAAATCCGAATTAACACCACAGACTACTTCCAAAACCCTGATGTTACCGATATGGTCGGTATTCCGGGATTGGCAAGCCCTTACCTCGTGGTAGTGCTTCAACCGCTGCGGGAACAGACAACCTACTAAAGTCTTTTGACCTTTATCCGGATGTTTATGTCCTACCGGGCCAAACATGGCAGATTCTTTACACCACTCGTGATGGTGTAGGTAACTCCGGCGGAACTACTGATGTAGTCGCTGCATTCTGTAAATACACACTCTATGATGGACCGGATGCGCTTATCGCAAACAAACTTTTGGAACTTGGTGTAACAATCAACCCAAACAATGTTGATTGGTATAAGCGTTCCCTAATTGAGCAACAACAAGCAGCCGCACAAGCAGCAGCAGCACAGGAGGGTGCTTGATTCTTCATAGAATCTAAATCGGAGATGATATTATGAGTATGAGAAGCCAAGTATATGAATGGGACGCAACTAACTACGGAGAAACCGCAAACATTAGCACATCCGTTGGACGAAAAATCAGTATTTTCGTAGGCGATGTTGGAAACAACATCACTAAGCCAGCGGAAACATCTGCAACCGAGTTCGTGGTTATTGAAGATGTAGCAGTTACACCAACTGCCTTCGTCAATTCCGGAACTTCCACAGACTACCGTGGACTTACAGGAAGCCTCGGAACCGGTATGACCGGTCCTCGTGCATTCGTCCAAGTAAGAATCAACACAACTGATTACTTCCTTGACCCCGACAATGTTCCTAACGATGGTATTCCGGGTTCCGCAAGTCCTTACCCAAGGTCTGTGAACTTCCAGCCTTCGTTCAACCTATACCCCGATGTTTATGTCCTACCGGGACAAGTTTGGGATGTATTGGTTACATGGTATAACAACGCTGGACTACCAACCAACGCTACTGCGTGTGTTTCCGGAAGCCTCCGCTGCTTCACCAAATACACTCTTTACGATGGGCCGGACGCTCTTATCGCTAACAAACTGCTTGAGATGGGTATTTCCATCAATCCGGGCAATGTTGATTGGTATAAGAGAAGCCTCCTATCCGCACAGTAAGTGTAGGAAGCCAATCCGTTGGACAAGAAACCCCTATTGGGTTGCATGAGGTAGCCGTAAGGCCGCCAATGATTGCTCCCAATAGTGTGGATTCACCAAGTCAAGGTTTGTGATGAACACATGGCCGTAAGGCTATGTGGTAAGGTTTAAGTAAATAGTCCTCCTTAGTAGGGCTTATGAGCCAAGTCTTTGATGTTATCATTCCTATCTATCGTGTGAATCCCTCTTGGGTTTCCGAATGTTTGAATAGCCTTGTTGCACAAACTGTCGGTAATGAAAGTTGGAATGCTTTTATTGTTGATGGGACACCACTTGATGACCCATTAGCGCAGCCTATCCAAGATGTTTGCCAAAAGTTTTGTGATGAGAACTCTAACGCACATTATGTCCGTCAAGCCCAAGGCTTTAACGGAGTGAGTGGAGCAAGGAATCAAGGCATTGCTATGGGGACTTCCCCTTGGATTGCTTTTTTGGATGCTGATGATTATTGGTATGAATACCATTTAGCCTTCTTGTTAGAAGTCATTGAAGGTAAATCCGAAGGTATTGGCGAAGCCTATCTTCCTCCGGAGAGTCCTTCCGTAATCTATACTGCTGCCGACACCATTATTCCAATGGCTTCATTGGATGGTGAGCCTCGTCCACCCATGGAGAAGGTTATCGGTCATTATGATGTAGCACCCCTTATTCACCCTTGCCATGATTACTTTCGTTTGATGGCGTTTCCACCAATCACATCCCAAGTAGCGGTTATCCGTGAGGGTCTTGAATCCATTGAAGGATTTGATGATAAGTTGTGTATTGTGGAAGATACAGATTGTTGGATGCGTATTCTCCAAAACTTTGGAGGTAATCTTATTCAATGTGATGCCGTAGGTGGTTTCCATCGTTTGAGTGAGTTTAATACGACTACTCAAGGTGAGCAAACCCCTGCTGAAAGAGAAGATTTTATTGCATCCGGTGAAGTGATTAGAGAAAGACACCCAAGACCCACTCCTCAAGTCATTATTGATACGGCAAAAGAGGCTGGTATTGAAGTGGATGAACGCTATGCTGCGTGGCTATCTAACCTTACAGGTGGAGTCAATAGAGAACAGTCCGTAATGGGTGAGAGAACAGTAATCACAAATGATATAAATGACCCTTGGTTTGCACCACATCACATTAAGTAGGTAATAGCCAGCATACGGTAGTATGAGCGAGCCGACCGATTTAACATTAGACACACCTTTTGGACCATTTACCCTTAGTGGAGAACAAACACAACAATTTGCTACGGAAATTAAGCAAGTAATGAATCAAATCCCTTACACCGATGCTGCCGATAAGGGAGCGCAAGATTATATTGAAACTGATATGCTGGAAACCAAAGTTCAAGAGATTTTTGAAAAAGAATATCCGGCTAAGATGGAATGTTTTTGGAGATATTTGAAAACTAACTTCAATGTTGATGCTATCAAGAACTACGGTCAAATGGATGCTCCAATTGCACCTATATTCCATGATTTTGAGTTGCACGGTTCGGTGTATAAACTCCCATTGAAGTTTATTGCTCATCTATCACACAAAAAATTAGGCAATAAAATTACAATTCAATTCATTCCTTACGATGGTTTGAACATTGATTTGCGAATCAACTTTGACCATAATTGTAAGGTAGGTAAAGACTTATGGCAAAACTTCATGGAATACTTCTATACTAATTCACTCCTCAAAGGCAACAAGTTCTATGCCGACCTATCTTTTATCACCGACCCACCCAACGCACAATGGGATGATGTTGTCCTATCAGCGGAAAACAACAAAGTGCTACGGCGAAATGTTGTGGACTTCTTCAATCACATGGACAAGTTCAAAAGTCGTGGTCTAAAATCTTCAAGAGGAGTTTTGTTGGCTGGCCCACCCGGAACCGGTAAGACTCTAACTTGTAATGTTTTGATGAACGATGTGAATGTAACTACTATGGTAGCCACAAGAGATTCCTTGGCTGAAATCGGAGATATTGCATCCATTTATCGTATGGCACAAAAGTTTGCCCCTACACTTTTAGTATTTGAAGATATTGATACTTTAGGCGGAGTTACTCGTTTGCATGGCGACCATCCACTACTCGGAGAGTTTTTGAACGCACTATCGGGAACGGAAATCAATGATGGGGTCGTTACCCTTGCTACTACTAACCATGTGAATAAATTGGATTGGGCTTTGATTGACCGACCCGGAAGATTTGACGCTCGTATTGATTTAGGCTATCCCGATTCCGAACTTCGTGAACGCATCCTTGAGAAATACTTGGACAAAGTAGCCCACAATAAAATCAATTTGAATCCTATTGTAAAGGACACCGAAGGTATGTCCGGAGCATACCTTGAAGAAATCGTAAGATTGGCTTTCACTATTGCTTTGGAAGATAATGACTATGATGATGCTAAATCTAAACTTACTCAAAAGCATTTGACCGATGCTACTAAGAAAATCATTCAACAACGCAACAAAGTTAAGAGAGATTTGGCTACAATGGAGTTAGAATTGCCGGAGTATGGAGATGATGACGGCATTCCTACCTTTGAACACACCCTATACGGTTGATAATATGGAAATAAATTGTCCTGTCTGTTCCACGCCTCGTAAAGACAAGCCCATGATTCGTCATGGTGATTGTTGGGAGTGTGGATGTGGTTATGCCATTAAAGATTCGGGGAAAAGCCTAAATAGTTAGACCCCTTCGGATGCACATGGCGAGAATCAAGAGAGCATTCATCATGCGTGGCGTTAGTGGTAGTGGTAAATCCACAATTGCTGAAATGTTGGCTTCCGATGACGATTCTATGATATTCTCCACCGACCAATACTTCATGGTAAATGGCAAGTATGAGTTTGACCCTACTAAACTCAAAGAAAACCATGCTAAAAATCTTCAAGCATGGATGGATGCCGTTGAAAATGAACTTTATGCTACTGTTGTCTGTGATAACACTAACACTACTGATTGGGAACTAAGACTTTATCGTGAAACTGCCGAAGATAATGGCTATCAAGTAATCTATGTTGCTATTGAGCCGGACTTTGATAAACTTGATGAATACCATGCAAGGAATACTCATGGAGTTCCAAAAGAAGTCATCAAAGCACAAATGGAACGCTTGGCTGATGAGTTAGACCCTAACATCATCAATGAATAGAACTTTTGCTCGGTTTTAAGTAGTCGTGATGTGAATAACATCACATGGCTGAAACTAAGAAGCAATCACGCCCTGTTAAGGCTACGGCTAATCCACAAGGCGTAAGATTCACTTATGGAACTCCTGTGGACCTCGCTTCTTTAGGCGACCGACTGACTATCAGCAATCGTTTGGCTGCGGGCAAGTTCAAATTAGAGGCTCACTATCCAGCAAAACAATTCAATAACA
>Ga0163111_10000194_pt1 | contig 35685 bp, 31 predicted proteins | sample CRUFie1St18metaG_FD_109645 | JGI IMG/M metagenome (GOLD analysis project Ga0163111, IMG submission 109645) | Marine microbial communities from the Costa Rica Dome - CRUD Field 142mm St18 metaG | ecosystem: Environmental > Aquatic > Marine > Oceanic > Photic zone | place: Costa Rica: the Eastern...
ATCTAAATTAGTTGTGAGTCCGTGTCTAGAGATTGAATTTCTAGAAAGAAACGAAACTTCAATCTCAGATAATTGTAAAAGTTCACTATCTGGAAAAAATCTTTCATTATCCTTATCGACAAAGGTCCTCATTTTTGATATTACACTCTCTCTTAGTTGAGATAAGATTTGAGAATTATTATCATCCATAATAATATCTCAATAAATTAGAGTATCTAGAAATAAGAACCTGTGCCTTCGTAATATAGTCTTAGCTGAACTCCGTATTCAGGATCATCTCCAAACCAAACTACAGAGTTCATATTCTCCAAAGTTGTCAGACTAGTAGGCCAATCGGATTCAAAATATCCAGGAAACAAATCTTTCACCATCATAGTCCCATCTGCGCTACCATCAGTTCTGAATAGTTCCCAATAGTTTTGGGGAGTCCAACCAAAGAAATAAACAACATCACCGAGTACTTCAGGGTCCGATTCCATAGTTCCATAATTCATTGAATTATAATTGAACCAGAACGGATCACCCCCATCTAAATTGCCGAAAGTCCACGGTGCGACCTCTTTAATTATGTAGGTTCCATCAAGTGTCCCATCAGATAAAGCAGGTTCATTTCCTGTCTCAAAGTTACCCCAGAAATCGAACTCAATATGCTTTTCTTGATTGTAAAGGAATTCATTTTCTGGGTCCTGATCAATGAAGTCTGTACAATACCATTCTCCATTCATACTGTTGTATTCACAATAATTCCACCTATCTTCTATTTCGGAAATATTTGTATCTGACCAGTGCTCGAAGAGTGGAGTAGTACAGTACCATAAATCATCTAATCCACTTGCAACTAATTCACTATTACCTTCCCAAATACAATTACTATAATTTCTCCAACCGGTAATAAAGGTAGAGAGTGACATAAATAATTGATCCCCAAAAATGGTAATTGTTTCAGGATTAGTGTATAATTCTTGATCTTGACCAACTCTGAATGTAGTTTCATTGGTTCCTGAACTTGTCCAAAGTTCTATCCTGCTAATTTCCCAATCATCTCTGAATGAACCAGCAGCGAAGTATAATTTATCATTAAACTCAATAAAATTGGAAGGATAGCTACCATAATTAGCACCGCCTGCAAAGTCAGTTGGCCCCCTAACATCTTTAACTAGAACAGTGGTTGATAATAAACCAGTAGTTTTCCATAATTCTTGACCAACAATTCCATCATTTGCAGAGAAATAAATTATCCCCCCAGCCTCAGTAATATGTGATGGATCACTACTTCCGGAACCAGGATTAATATCCATTATCATTGATGTACCCTGCTCAGTACCATCACTTCTCCATAATTCAGTCCCATTGACGCCATTATTTGCAGAGAAATAGACTACATCGGCGATAGTCATCATAGCACTTGGTATACTTTCAGAAGGTCCAGGGTAAATATCTGACACCATGTGCGTTCCTTGTTCTGTTCCATCAGTAAACCACAACTCAGTACCGTTAATTCCATTTGTCGCTCTGAAATAAGCGCCTGATCTTGCCACTGTAATTAATGAAGAATAACCATTAACAGCAGAAGATAAAAGTCCTCTAGCATAGCCTTCATTGATGTCTTTAACCATGTAAGTTCCTTCTTCAGTTCCGTCGGAGAACCATAATTCACTTCCATTTATTCCATTACTGGCGGCAAATAATATTCCTTCACCAAATCTAACAGGATCTATTAGGCCACTGGAATACGCCCCTGGAAGAATGTCTTTGACTAATTTTGTTCCCTTCTTAGTACCATCACTGACCCACAATTCTAAACCTGTAGAACCATTATTACCAGTGAATAAAACAACTTCTTCTAACTCAATAATCCAAGTAAGACCTGATGAACCAGGGGGGAGAATTAAATCATCAGTCAATCTATCGAATACGGTGTTACAGAAGGAAAAACTATGCTTACCTTCATCAAGATGTAATATTCCGTCATTCGCCTCTCCTTTTCCGGTCCCATCGTCAAATCCAGAAATCACTGTTATACCCGAACTAATTGATGGACATTCAACATTCGGTAGGGTTCTATACAGAATGACTTTGTCGGATAATTCTTGTAATGATTGTTTAGTAGATTCCAGAGCGTTGTCGAGGCTATCAATTGCTTCTCCTTCCAATTCTAATGCTGTCTGTAAAGCGGCTAATTCAAGAGTTTGGTCTACCATGATGTTGTACAAAGAAGAAGTGTTGTAATCGCTGGAACTTAATTGCGCAAGTAATGATTGTCTCTCTAAAACTAATTCATCTATTTGTGACATCATGGAATTAGAAGAATTATTTAATGCATCAAGATCATTCCTTAAAGCAATATTTTCGTTAATTAACGCCTCCAATAAAAGAGTCATTTCATCTTGATTTTTCTGTAATTCATCTACGTCATCATTTGTTTGGCTTATACTGTCATTGGAAGCGCACCCTGCTAAGGTCGTTGAAACCATCAGAATAGCCATAAATATGCTAATGCCGTTCTTCTTCATAGATAGGCGGAGAATTATTAACCCTAAAAAACTAATTTATCCTTAATCTTTCAAAAGTTAAACTATTCTAGTCTTTTACGAAGATATTTTTTCTGTAGTATGACAACTCGTCAATGCTTCCTCTGATATCACCTAAAGCTCTGTGGCCTGAGTTATTCCTCCATTTTGGTAAATCAGGATACCATCTTCTCACCAATTCTTTGACGCTGGTCACATCAACGCTTCTGTAATGGAAAAATGAGTGCAGAGTTGGCATATATCTACGCAAAAATCGTCGGTCTTGACCTATAGTGTTCCCACACAAAGGTGAAACACCTGCAAGACAATGTAATTGTAAAAACTCTAACGTTTGTTTTTCTGCTTCACTCATGTCAATCTTAGATGAACGAACTCTTTCTATTAGTCCATTTTGAGTATGGTGTGAGACATTCCAATCATCCATTTTTGCTAAATCTTCTTCTGATACTGAGATTGCAAAACTTGGGCCCTCGGCTACTATCGATAAATCACCTTCTGTGACAATTGTAGCAATCTCTATGATTGTATTTTCATCAGGATTTAGGCCAGTCATTTCAAGATCGATCCAAACTAGACGTGCTTCAACCATGCTACTTGCGACGACACTTCAGTCTTATTTGTTATGATGGAGCATCACTATGATAGGGTACACGTTGTGCGAGGAATATGAGTGACGTTGGGTACTTTCAGCTTCTGAAAGAAAATAGGCCATTTCGTCGATTATTTACTGCAGATATGATATCATACATAGGAGACTGGTTTACTGTAATAGCGCTTTTCATTCTTGCAGGAGAAGCTACTGATAACTCCCCTCTTGCAATTGCTGGCGTATTGGTTACTAGGAGTTTCGGTATGGCTTTATGTGATCCTTTTTCAGGGATGTTTGCCGATAGATATTCAAGAAAAGGATTAATGATGCTATCTAATTTAATCTCTCTGGTTGCATTGGTATCTGTTGTTTCATTGAACTTATTAGATAATTTGTATTCATACTATTTGTTAGCCTTGATTATGGTTTTGGCGAAATCATTATTTGATCCAGCAGAGTTTTCGTATCTTCCAAAAATTTGTTCAAATGATGAATTAATAACTGCTAACGCACTTGGTTCTGGAGGATGGTCTGTAGCCTTGGGAATAGGTGCAGGAATAGGTGGGTTGACAATTTCAGAATTCGGAGTTACCACTGCCTTATGGATTGATTGTTCTACATTCTTACTTTCAATTTTGATAATTTCCACCTTGCCTCCGGGTGGACCAGATAATCCGATTAAGGATAAACTGACTATAAAATCCGCACTAAGGGAGATAGTCTCGGGTTGGAAATATATTCGCGGTAAACCTGAGATTGGAAGAGTAGTATTTGCAAAAGGAATGTGGGCATCAGGAGGAGGAGCACAAGTTTTTCTCCTTATTTTGATAGGTATGGAAACAAATTTTGGAGAATTAGCAGCTGGAATTGGACTCTTATTCATGATTAGAGGCTTTGGTTCAGGATTTGGTCCGATAATTGCTAAGCCTTTAATGCAAAAAAATCACTTTTTGCCTTATCTACTCGGTATCTCAGTCGGGGTCTCCGGCATGTTTTACGTTCTCGTTTCATATTTAGAATGGGATAGTTTACTATTGTTATTCGTATTCTGTGCACATGCAAGTTCAGGAGTGAATTGGGTTTATTCAACAACTATGCTCCAAACTCGCTCAGATGAGGAGTGGAGAGGCAGAGTCGCAGGTACAGATTATTTGGTAATTACATTCACTATGGGATGCTCGGCACTAGCAGCTGCACTGATTTTGGAAAATCAATTTTTAGAATTACGAGAAGTAATCGGCCTTTCCGCTATAATTCAAATTATAATTGGTGTAGTATGGGTATTATTTGCCTCACCTAAAGAGAAGAAATTCCTTCGAAAAAATATACAGACTAACTAATAATATCTTGAAGAAACATCAATACCACTATTGGTGCTATAGAAAAGATTACATCTCTGAAAAGTGATCTTGATGATGTCTGAACTTGGGTTGTTATTCGTTCACGAATCTCGTTATCAATTCTTTCAATCATACCCGAGGCCGGATCTTTCGCCTTAACCAACAATTCTTCCAACATATCCGCACCTTTGTCCAAGATGTTACTGAAAATATCCTGGATGGGATTCCTCTGACTTGGTTCATGAATTCCATCATCATTTTCGGTGATATCGATTATTCCTCTCCATGGACGTGGTATAGTAAATTCATCCACTGTTTTAAGAAATTCTCTACTTACGACTGTTCCTTCTACAAATATCTTAGCAGTTGTTAGATTATACTTTGCTATGGTTTGAATATTTTTACGGGAACGCGTGACCTTACCAAAGTCTACTATTAACCAAATAACACCTGCAAGAATGAGTAATAATCTTCCAGACTCCGGAGTGTCTTCCCAACTTTTCCAGCCTATATCACCATCAATCACCCACCTAGCAGTTAGTGCAACTAATGCAGGTAAAATGAACGAAAGTACTTCGTTCATGACAATCTTCCAGAATCCTTCCATTGGAAGTTTGTTAAATTTAATCAAAAACCATTTTATGTGCCCTGTCCTATTACCTGGAGGAGCGTATGTGTTGACTAAATCTATCAGTGGTGGGGCTATGAATAACAACCTCAAAATAAAGGGAACAACCAGCAGGATTAGGTACGCTTCCCAAGGAGACTCAGGGGGAACACTCGGGAGTTGGAGTGCGTCTGACATGGGATTAACTGGGACACCGCCTACCATGAATGTCACCCCTTCACTATCTTGACATTCGGGATAACGTATCCGCTTGATTTGATGCTGTTCTCAAGAATAAAACTGCTATAATTGCTGATATGATAAACGCAGTTCCCATGTAATAATGAGTATTTGTCATGAGTATTGCAATTCCAATTAATGACGAATAAGAAATTACCTGACAAATTATCAACAATCTTTCTAACATTACATATTCTAACTCATTGTTTCCATCGAATTCTCGAATGTAGGAATTTATCAAAAAGAAGATTGCTTGAAATGGAAGTGCAGCCGCTAATATTGTTAGTCCAGTTACTACCACCATATCAGGATCTGCTTGGTCTAATTCTAAACCGCGGAATAAAATGTTACCCATGTTTAAACCGATTATAGAAGCATGGATGGTCCACGCTTTATCATAAGGAGAAGTGGATTCTCCAGTTCCATTGGAAGCCATGCCTCGTATTGAAAATTATTCAATAGTTGAATATTTCTCTAGATTAACATTCGATTACGATAATTTTAGCACTCAATGATGTAAAACCAAAGAAATGATTTTACTCATATAATGTTGAGTGTTTAGCCCTTGTTTTAGATATTTTTGGGCTTACTACCATTGCACAATATGGATTATTGGGGTTATTTGCAAAATAGTTGTGGTGATAATTCTCAGCGACATAGAAGTTAACTAGAGGGCTGACTTCAGTTACAATCTCATCTTCAAAATTTTGTTGAAGATATCCTATCACCTCATCAATATCTAACTTTTCAGCTTCATTTTTGAAATAAACTACACTTCGATATTGAGGTCCTACATCATTACCCTGACGATTTAATTGGGTTGGATCATGACAAGTAAAGAATACTTCAAGCAATATTCTTCTTGGAATTATTTTGGAATCAAATGTAACTTCTACAACTTCAGCATGTCCGGTATTTTTGCTACAGACCTGCTCATATGTAGGATTCTCCACATGTCCTCCACTATAACCTGGGATTACATTTGAAACGCCCTTCAAACCTAACATTGCTCCTTCGACACACCAAAAACAGCCTCCTCCAAACACAATTTTTTCGATAATATCACCTTCTGTAGTTTGGAGCTTCACGTGTTATTTCAACATCATGAACATGGGACTCGGATAATCCTGCATTAGTAATTTTCACAAAACTACAATTTTTCTTCATTGAATCTATATCAGGATTCCCTGTATAACCCATACTTGAACGAAGCCCGCCTGTTAATTGATGTATAACATTCTCAACTGGCCCACGAGCTGGAACTCTACCTTCAATGCCCTCAGGAACATATTTACTAGTGTCGCCTTGTTCAGATTGAAAATAGCGGTCATGTGCTCCTTTACTCATGGCGCCTACCGAACCCATCCCGCGATAAACCTTGTACGATCTTCCTTGATAGAGGATTACTTCTCCGGGTGCTTCATCAGTTCCTGCAAGTAAACTACCTACCATGACACAGTCAGCACCTGCAGCAATAGCTTTAGCAATATCTCCACTAAATTTTATTCCTCCATCAGCAATGACTGGAATTCCTAATTTTTTACATACAGAAACTACACTCTGAACCGCAGTTAACTGAGGAACACCTACACCTGAAACTATCCTTGTTGTACAAATAGATCCAGGGCCTATACCGACTTTAATGGCGTTTGCTCCTGCTGAAATCAAAGCTTCTGCAGCAGCAGCTGTAGCTACATTTCCAGCTATTATTTGAGATTCTTCGCCCATAATTTCTCTAATCTTTGCAACAGTGTGTAATACACCGTGAGAATGCCCGTGAGCAGTATCAACTACTACAGCATCAGCTCCAGCCTCAAATAAAGCGATGGCTCTTTGAATTCCTCTTTCTCCAGTACCAGTGGCTGCAGCTACCCTCAAGCGACCATGTTTATCTTTACATGATTCCGGGTTATCACGGCTGCGTTGTATATCTCTCACTGTCATCATTCCTGTGCATTTTCCATCAGAATCAACAACTAATAATTTCTCTATGCGATGTTTGTGAAGTAATTTTTTAGCGTATTCTGGATCTACATGTTCAGGAACTGTTACTAACTCCGTAGTCATCATCGTCGAAACTAATTGTTGGTCATCATCTACAAATCTTATATCTCGATTGGTAATGATACCTACTAGTTTTTCATCATCATCGATTACTGGTAAACCAGAGAAGCCATGCTTATTTTTCAAAACACGCATTTCCCCTATTGTTGTAGATGGTTTAATGGTAATTGGGTCAAGAACCAATCCTGATTCAAACCGCTTGACAGAATTTACTTTGGATGCTTGTTCATCAATTGTCATATTCCTGTGAATCACTCCGATTCCACCAGCTTGAGCTAAAGCAATTGCCATGCGAGACTCAGTAACTGTATCCATCGCAGCAGACATTACGGGTATATTCAAAGAAATTGTAGAAGTCAGCTTGGTTTTTAACTTGACTTGAGCAGGAAGCACCGCTGATTCAGCGGGTAACAAAAGTACGTCATCAAACGTCAAAGCTTCCGGTATGATATCCTGTGCCATTAAAGATGGCCTAGACCATTCATATTTGAATGGTTGCTATTATGGCACAGAGAATATCTAACAAAAATATTACTTATTCTAGTTTTGCCTTCCTTCAATCGCAATGATTACCATCGCTGAACCAAGAATGATTCGAGGGTCCAACTGATTACCTTCAGGAATATCAACAGTAAGCTTTTGAATTACAGGGTTCATCTTTTGAGTGAAAGTGGTTGGGGGATTTCCTGGTACATTAAGGGTGAATTGCTGAGGTAATACATATTTTGCAAAAGGGACGAATCTACGAACGAGTGCATTAAACATCCTATCTTCCTTAATTTCTCCGAAAATTTGGTTGTCTGGACCGAAAACTGAGTAACTATCTTGGAATAAAGATTTTCGTAAATGTCTTCTTATTCCTCCTAAACTTTCGCCATTTCTTAAATCCGTAAAGTCATAATTGCCGGAAAAATCAAAAATGTTTCTAGCTTTTATTTTAATTATCTCTTCCGATTCGTTTTCATCTGTGTAAACTCTTATATCTTCCTTAATCTTCAATGCTTTTTGATAAGAATACCCTATCAAAATCTCTTGACTATCATCAGAATATATATGGAATTTTTCGCCTAAAATCTTCAATAATTTTTTCCTAATAAGGTAGTGATTACATTCTAGCAACTCTGTCATCAATAATAACGTAAAGCTGGACAGTCATAGTCTATTCGCCTACTGATTATCGTATAATGATGCGTAGAATTGAAATCTAAACCTTGATTGGGTCGCTCATCTGACACTGCCCCGTGTGGGAATTGATGTCTGAGTTGATGCCTATGCAAAGCCCTGTGACCAAAATTGAGCCTGAGATTGCTGCTCGTTTGGCAAAGCAAAGTTATCACTTGGTTGGAGAACACGGCGGAGTAAAAGTTTGCCATTGGACTAAACAGAGTCTCGTAGCAGATAGGTCTTGCTATAAAGGGACATTTTATGGAATTGAAAGTCATGGTTGCATGCAAATGGGGCCAAATGTGGACTCATGTAATTTGGCATGTACATACTGTTGGAGAGAACCTCATTCTGATGCATTAACAAAGATCGACGACGATCCATATGAATTATTTCTTCAATCGGTAAGGGCACATAGAAGATTATTAACTGGTTTTGGAGGTCATCCTTCCGTTCCCAGAGAAAAATGGTTAGATGCTCAAGATCCAAAGCATGTTGCTATTTCACTAAATGGAGAGCCAACTTTGTACTCTCGATTAGGAGAATTTTTAGAAATCTGTCACGATCACGGAGTTTCAACCTTTTTGGTAACTAATGGCTCATTGCCAAAAATTATCGAAAAACTTGATACCCTTCCCACACAACTTTACGTCAGTGTAGATGCACCGAACAAAGAAATTTTTGACCGTATCTGTAAACCTAAATTTGATCAATCAGCATTTGAAAAATTAGAACAGACATTGGAGCTTCTTCCAAGTTTAGATACAAGAACAGTTTGTAGACATACATTAATCAAAGGAGAATCACTAGGCCATTGGAAAGATTATGCAAGGTTAGACAATATCGCAGATCCTGATTTCATAGAAGCCAAAGGATACATTTATGTAGGAAATTCTCAATCAAATCATACTATTGAGAATATGCCATCTCATGATGAAGTTATGGATTTTTCAAGAAATCTTGCTCCACTAGTTGGGAGAGAAGTTCTGTCAGATAGGAGAGAAAGTAGAGTCGCTCTTATCGGCAAAGAAATGATTCCAGTTACATTACCTATGAAAAACAGAGAACTACCAAAAGATCTTGGAATAGCTAAACCTCAAAAGTTCACAATACCCCAATTAGAGGATGCTCTCAAGCTTCTATCATAGGCCGAGTAGAACCGCATTCCGGGCATAATTGGTCCATGCTTACTCCATAATCGTAAAAACACGCAGGGCAAGAAGGCGATAATATCATTGAATTGTTGGCTTGGGAAATTAAAACCCTGTCTTCCTCAACTCTTTCTAAATGTAGAATATCTCGTTCTATTTCAGACATTTCAAATCTTCCGGAGCCTCCCAAACCAAGTAACACATCAGGAGGAAGAGTGATTGTGCCCGTGTCATCAATTATCAATTCTCTTGAATCTGACAAGTCTCCTATGTCCACATTAGTTCCATGTTGGGCGATAAAACGACCTTCTCTAAGTTCTAATGACCTTTCACAAAATGATGCGACTTCTCGATTGTGAGTGACTAGAAGAAATGCCACATCGCTCTCTTCATGGAGTTGTTTGAATAACTGTAAAACTTCTCTACTTGTTATCGGATCTAATGCCCCTGTTGGCTCATCGGCTAATATCAGTTTTGGGTCAGTTATTAATGCCCTAGCAATTGCAACTCTCTGTTGCTCTCCACCAGAGAGTTCTTCTGGCAATCCATGAGATCTCTCTCCCATCCCTAATTTATCTAAAAGTGCTTGAGCTTTCGGCCGGGCAGTTCTAGCAAGGATACCCTGATGAATGAGAGGCTGCGCTACATTGTCAAGTGCATTAAGGTGAGGAAGTAAGTTAGCATCTTGGAAAATGAAGGAAACCGTTTCCTGTCTCAAACTGACTAACTGTTTACCAGTCAGCCTAGTCATCCTAGTTCCAGCTAACTCAACAGATCCTGCTGAAGGTTTCATTAATCCGCCTAAACACTTCAATAGCGTTGATTTGCCTGATCCAGATGGCCCTACCACGGCTACTGCTTCTCCTTCATGCATGGAGACGCTTAATCCTCTTAATGCGACGACATTTCCATCCTCAGCATTAGATTCGTATATGTGATAAATGGAGTTTGCACGAAGAATTTCACTAATATTTTCAGACATTTTACTCACCTTTCAGAACTGTGGCCAAATCAGAATCAAGCGCTCTTCTAGTTGTAAACAATAATGACAAAATTACAGCAATCAGAACTAATCCATTTACTACAATAATTTCAAACCAAGGCCAGACTAAATCTCTGTCGATAGGATTGCTCTGACCAAGGAACAATTGGAAAATAAATCCAAAAACACTGAAGAAACCATTGAATGATTCTGATACAGCCAAACCGAGGGTAACTCCAAGGATCATGCTTACAAGAAGTATTGACATTATCTCGAATAGAACTAATCGTATTACCTGATTGGGGCTGGCACCTATTGCCTGTAATATTGCCAGTTCTCTTTTTCTCTGGCTAAGAACCAAGGAAAGGAAAACGAATGCTGAGGAAATCGATGCTAGAGCAGCTACTACAAACATCATGCTGAGTAATCCTGGAGTACCAAAAATCAAACCGCCATTCCGCTCATTGTCTTCATGAGCAGTGGACCAGTCAGATGCAGTTATTACTCCACTATTGCTCTTTATGTCCGCGCTTAAAAGTTCTAATGCTTTAGAACAATCACGGTTAGATTCATCACATAATTCAAACATCCAAATGGAAGATGTGTGAGAATCCACTACTTGATCACCAACGAGTTCTCTGTAGGAGCTTTCCCCGATTACTATTGCTGAAGATGCTTCAATGGAAGAGATGCCAGGAACCCATTGATGGCGACCAGCATAATTGACAGTGGTTTCACTTGTTCCAGTTTCAACAGGAAGGCCGAACTCATTCAACTCATATGTGGTGTACACAATTGTCAGTGATTTGCCTATTGACGGATCGTCGAGAGAATCACGAGCGTCTGAACCTGCGGTGTATCCACCAAGTCGCCATGTCTCAGATATTTCATCAATATCATCACCTGGTATTGCTTGAGAGTCCCAGATTAATGTATTTTCGTGCCCATCAAATACAACCCAAGTTAGTAGCATAGTCCCTTCGTCTTTAGTTTGAGTAAGTGTTCTGGCCACAGAAGTCATCGAAGATATCTCTTGGATGTTATCATCTCCGATTGAATCTATCGAAACCATAATTTGACTACGTGCTTCTTCTTCAGTTAAAGAACTGTCAAATTGTACCATCAAGTCAGAACCGTTCTGAGCGTTGGTTGTTCGTTCGTCGACCATCGTACCAGTGTGACCTTGAACTGCAGCAAGGGTCACAATAGACAAGGTTAGCAGAAGAATCAAAGATAAACGACTAACAGAAGAACTGGATCCAGATCCGCTGAGTCCTCTTCGTATGTCTGAAATTGCTGGAGACCAGCCAAATAAACGATTTAGGATTTGAGGACCAGCCGCACCGATTTGAGATAAAACAAGTGCACCTCCTATCCACAAGAAGAATGGTCCCAACAACAGTAGAATAGCATTTAGAATAAAATTGGTTATTATTCCACTACCCCCCACAGGCCCGAATCCGCCATTTGATTGAATCCAACTTTCAACAAACGCAAGTATACCGATAACAAATGTAAACCAGTGGAGAATGTAGAACGGTTCTCTTTCATTGCTTACTTTTCTAACCCCTTCGTCTATTTCCAGATTCAAGAATCTCCTTGTCGTTACTGAACCTCTCCAATAAGCAATTGCTAATGTGAGCATTCCCACTAAAACTGTCGAACCAACGCTAAGTATTGGATCCACACTAAAATTACCCTCATCTGTAAATCTTAGAAAACCAACGGCTCGGAGCACTATCTCAACCGCACCAGTGGCAAAGAGGAAACCCAGCCCCCAAGCTACGGAACCTATTGCTAGGACCTCAATCATCATCATGCCTGACAAAGTATCTTGTGTACCTCCAATTACTCTATGAATGGATACTTCTCTTCGTCTCTGCTCCAATGATAATTGTAAACCATAAAGAAGAACAACAAATGAAAGTGCAACTATGGGTATAACTAGAATGTAATCGAATACTTGTATTATGCCTAAGAAGATATTAAGGAAAGTTATGGAGCCAGATATTAAATCAACGTACTCTACAGATATTAGAATTGTTTCAGATTCGTTGCTTACCTCGAAATAGCGAGGAACTGAGGATTTTTCAGTACCTGTTTCATTTCCATTCGAATCATATACTGGAACCAATCCTTCTTCTGATTCTAGATCTTTCTGTAAATCTGAAAGCCAGTTTGTCGCTGCTCGGGTTGAAGAAGTAGGTAGTTGAGTTCTATCTACAGACACGCCCAAATACCCATGGTCATTTTGCATCAGTACTGTTTTCTGCTGATCAGTGAGTACAGAATCTGTAACCATTAAGGGATTGAATAGTAATGTAGGGTTTCCAAAACTTTCTTCATAAATGGCCGCGACTGTGAGATTGTTAACAGTAAAAGTGTCTTTACAGAACAATCTTTCAACTTCATAATTAGGGTCAAGAATCGTATTACATTCTTCAAATGCCTCTACAGCGTCGCGTATCTCGTAAGTTTCAGTAACGTAAGAGAAGGTTAAACTGTCTATTTTCTCATTTATGTCAATACCTGCAGCGCTGGCTATTTTTGAAGGGAGTATTATTGAGCGGTTGGCTTCGGCATCAGATGCTGTTGATGGCCAGTCACCAAATATCACTGAATCTGCATGTCTGGTACCAAGTTCTCCGTCCCAAATACCGTCTCCGTAGAATCTAATTGTGCGCTGATCGTTTATTGGAGGTCCGTTTTCTGATGCCTCGGCGTAGTCCCAACTTACATTCGACCAATCCGAGGTCGTACTATTTACTGACTCTATATTCAAAGGTTGAGGATTGGCAAAATCAGAATCAAAAAATCCAGAAATTCGTATACCTTGACGACCAAAAACGAGACCACAATCTGAGAATTCACTTCTTTCGGAAAGGTCATCACAAAAAGATTCCCAGAGTGAGGAATCATTGGTTCTACCTTCCCAATTCCCTGTCGGATCTTCCTGGAAGTCTATCTTAGCATCAAAAACATCATTTCCGAGCGAAGCTTGAAAGAACGTCTGATTCAAACCAACGGCATATCCTAATACCGTAGTCATTACAAGTGATGCGAGAAAAACACCGGCAAAAATTGCAAGACCTCTTTCCCTGCCTCTCCATGCACTTTGAATAGCAAGACGTATATTATTTGGAGCTCCAAGAAGATTTAATTTTAACGAGTTCAAAAATTCTTCTCTTCTTGTTTTAAATGACTTTTTCTCGAAGTGTAAATTTGGATCTGATAATACTCTTATCCACTTTTTGAAACTACTAAATCTTCTGACTGCTTGTAAAACTGAGCCGATGAATAATAATAGCAATATCCAAGCAATTATCATCGTTGGGATAACCTGGGAAAACATAGAATCGAAATCCATCAGTTACCCTCCTCTATACCCCACGCAGAACGAATGTCAGATGCCGCTGTAGTTCCATCTTTTAACAGAAGCATTCTATCCGCCATTGAAGCCTGCAAAGGATCATGTGTCACCATTAAAATCGAGATCCCATCTTCACGGCAAAGTTCTTGGAAAAGATGAATTATTTCTTGCGCACTTTTCACATCAAGGTTTCCAGTCGGTTCATCGGCAAGAATTAAAGATCTTGATCCTGATATTGCGCGTGCAACTGCAACTCTTTGTTGCTGACCACCAGAAAGCTGATCTGGGATAAAATTCATTCTATCTCCTAATCCCACTCTTTCAAGTGCACTGCGAGCTCTTGTTTCTGCTTCTGTTGTCGGCACACCACTCAACTCAAGACTAAATATTACATTATCAAGCGCTGTTAGTCTTTCAACAAGGTGGAAATCTTGAAAGATCCAACCTACTCCTTTTCGACGCACATCAACGACTTTGTTAGGAGACTTTGTTCCATATTCAAAAGATCCCAAGCTGATTCTACCAGCGTCAGCTTCGAGTAAGCCTCCGATGATGTTCAAGAGTGTGCTCTTACCACACCCACTAGGGCCCATTAGGCTCACTAATTCACCCTTTTCGACTTTGAGGTTTATTCCTTTTAGTACCTCAAGTCTCCTCCTGCCCGAGCCGAATCCTTTTTTCAAATCATCAACCAACAGCACGGTCATTGGTATCAAGATTGACTTAAACAGTTATTGTATGCTTGAGTTATACAAAATCAATTAATTGAATGCTCTTTCAAAGACGATATCGAGACAATTTGAAGGGTTTCTTCATGTGTTGCCTCGAGAATAACTGGACAAGCTAGACCTAGGTCGTAAGCATTCTGCCATGTTTGTGCGCAGACACACCATCTATCTCCAGGTTTTAAACCGGGAAAATTAAATTGAGGGGCTGGGGTTATTAGATCATTACCTCTAGACAGAGCGAAATCAAGAAAATCTCTAGTAACCACACAACAAACTGTGTGAAGGCTACGGTCTCTTCTGTCAGTGTTACAGCAACCATCTCTGAACCAACCAGTCATTGGTTTGAGTGAACATGTCTCTAATTCAGTGCCAAGTACGTTGAATGAGGGGAGCATAATAATCAAAATCCTATTTTGTAAAGAGCGAGTCGTAAGCCTTAGACAATGCATCTCCATGAGCTTTGGGACTTAATAAATTGCTAACATGTTGAATCAATTTCATGTTTGCTTTACGGCCTCCACCTTTGTGCATCTTCCATTCTAGATGAACTGCCTCAACAGCATCAACCCAAGCTCTTAATTCGTCTGCCGGTAGAAGATACTCATTAGGAACTATTTCATTATGAGCTGGACAATCTGAAGCGAGTACCTTACATCCAGCAGCCATCGCCTCAGCGGGAGGATATCCAAAACCTTCGGAAATACTTGGAAATAGTAATGCTTCAGCATGTTGAAACGATGCAATCAATTGATCTTCATTGACTTTAATATCACTTCCAATATTCACTAAATTAATTTCTTTAACCACCTCGGAGTCTAATTGTAAAAATATATCATCAACTAATTTCAACCTTTTTCTTGGTTCATTACTGCCCACGGTAATAATCAGACATTTCTCAGGGTCATAAAAATCATTAATTAATTCTGAGGATTTCGGATTTATTTCGGGATTCCAATGATCTACATCTATTTGATGCCTGACTAGAGCTGTTTTCTTGTCAGGAAAAAGACGTTTTACTTCGTTTCTTGTTGATTCGGAAATACAAATTAACAAATTCGCCCGATTTAATCCAGATTTTAATTTTTTAATATCCAATTTACGTACCGGATTAGGATTGATATCACCCACATTAATTGATTGATTCTCGATCGTGATTGTTTCAGGTTTAATATGAAATAAATCATGTACAGTGACAGCTATCGGTATTTTGCTGTATCTTGGGACTAAGTGAGCTTGTTCTTGGTCAGTGATGTGTAATAAATCTACATTCGATGACTCTGATTTTTGTTTGACTATTTTTGGATGTACCACCCATCTGTTCCAGACGCTTAGTAAAATATTCTCCTTTACAGGGTGTTCGATTGTGCCTGCAAGAGTCCAATCTCTAACTAATGTTTTCTCTAGCAGTGAAACTAATGAAAAATGAGCTCTACCAAGACCCGTATCAGAGTCTAAAGCTCCTCCCCTAGCTAGCAAAACACGTCTAACCATAGTGCTCGTCAAAGCGTATCTGACTTAAACGAGAGCAGTGGATGAGAGGGCAGATGGCGGCTATTGCGGGGACTTGTTCGTCTGCGAAACCTCAATTATTAGTCGTTAAAGGATGTTTTTCTCCGATGGGAGGGGCCGAGAGAGATCTGATAAGAAATATACCTTTTCTTACAGAAAAATTCACCGTTAAGGTCGCAACTCTCGATCCGGTTGATGAATTGAAACAGATTTGTAAAAAAATGGATATTGATCTCATATTTCCTAAGAAATCATGGAATGTAAGCAAAAGTCCTTTGTCAATTTTGTTGGATTACGATTCTAGTTCAAAGGCATGGAAAGGGATCGAGCGTTTAGTTTCGGTAATCAAACAATCAGAATTTGTACATATCGTCAGCGGAGACGGATCTATGTCAATTCTTGATTTAATACCACAATCGATTCCTGTCCATCTCCATCTTCTTGAGCCTCATCGTGGATTACATGAAGATATTCTTCACATGAAAGTTAACGGTAAACCAAAGAGAAATCTTAGATTGACAAGAGCGCTACTTTCTAGAGCGAGAAAAGGGGATGTAAAACGAATGAAAGTTTTTAATTCTAGAAAAAAATCTTCAATAAGTGGAAATTCTAACTATACTGTTTCAAGAATTAAAGAGATTTATAATATCGATGCTGGATTATTATGGCCTAGTATTGATCTAGAAGATTTTTCAGTAGAGGAGAATGATAATGATTTTATCCCTATAAAAGGGCCTTATGTAGTAAACATTGGAAGAGCGAGTTGGGTAAAAGGAACTTGGGAAACTATTTCATTGCTAAAAAAAACCAACCTTTCACTTGTACACATTGGAGGAGGTAGTAACGAGGATATACGATTGTTAAAAGAACATGCTAAATCATGCGAAGTCAACGCATGGTTCGCTCCAAGATTGACACAAAATGAGTTGGCCATTGTCGTAAAAAATGCAAGAGCAAGCGTAAGTTTAGCTCATGGGGAACCATTCGGACTTACTCCGATAGAAGCATTCGTTGTTGGAACTCCGGCAATTTATGTGGATGAAGGAGGATTTAAAGACACTGTTATCGATAAAGTAAATGGAAGATTGATTGCCAGAAATTTGATAGAAAGTTGGCATGAAGCATTGAAAGATTCCGAAGAAACAAAGAATAGAATTAGATGGTCTAATGAAGGAAAAGAAAGAATCAGATCTCTTGATTTAAGTTGTGAAAAACACGCTGGGAGAATTCATAATATCTATGAAGATTTGAGATAGTTATCTATTCATTAACAGAATTACTAACAGAACTGTTTCTCAGAGAAATTATTACAGTTATTAATCCAAAAAATACTAAAAATAGACTCAACCACTGATTAATCACTACAGAATTCATGAAATCTGGCCAAAATGGTAATATGTCTAAAGTTGATTCTCCTAAAGTAATCTTAGAACCTATTGATCCTAGTATGACGATACAGCCGAGTGATATAGACGCAGATATCATCTGTAAATTAGCTAAAGATGCATGATGCCAAATTTCTGGCCCGAATCTAAATCTTCCAACTAAGTAAGATGTACTAAATCCAAAAGCTATTCCTGAGAAAAGAAACTTATTGTAGAATATGGCTCCACCCGAATTGGTTGGAGAATAATTGCCTGATATCACTGCTAAAGGAATTACTATAACCGTAAAAATTGAAGCCACGTATGCAGCCCTATCTAAAGTGGTTCTTGATTGTTCAAGATTGGAAATATACAAAGAAAGCCAAGCGAGAATAGCACAAACACCCATAATTACTCCAGATCCTGCTACTAGTCCTACCACGAGATGGTGAAATGCTGTCATGAACATTATTCATCACCTCCAGAAGAAAAAGAAGGATCCGCCACCCATTCACTATCTATTGGATCCCACAACCAACCGGGATTCTCATCGGACCTAATGAGCCTTGACCAATACTCATCATTTAACATTGGAACAGAAGATCCTTGATTTTCAGTCATCAATTTTTCAACTTCTGAAGTATTGTCAGCAATCTTCGGAACGCCTCGGGGTGCAAAACGAGATTGCAGTGATATCATGAATCCCAAGATTATCAATGCAAAAGAAATAGATTGCAGATTTGCACCAATTGAAGTGCCATCAAAATATGGCTCCGAGGTACCCATCGACAACCATGGCATTACATTACTGAAATCTCCCATAGACGCGACTATCTGATACTCAATTCTGGTATCACCGAGTGTTGCAGGAAGAGATACTTCCCATTCTTGATCAGCTATCATCTCAACAGTTGCTTGATGTGATTTTGTCTCTCCAGATAACCTCCAATAAACCATGAGAGATTCGGTGTTAATAGTTCTAACTTTTATGGTAGAAGAATCACCGGATATTCTTTCTTCAGGAGATGTCCAACCTTCAGCTAGTGTGGGATAATTCTCAGGAATTGGTTCAATATTAACACTTATAGCATCTGTTTCTCCAATGTATGCTTTGTTGTTATGGTTGTAATAACTTCCGTGATGGATAGATATGAAAATTTCTTTCTCTCCTAGATCATTTGGAGCTTGTAAGACCCAACTAACAGTGACTTGATTATTTGATGAAACAACTTCAACATAATTTGAAAGACCACCATTTGGGTCTTGAACTATAGTCCAACCATAATCTTCTGGATGATCATTATTCCCATTTTTCGAACCGAGTAAGAATATACCTACTAATCCATTTTCAGAGGTATCTAAATTACTCAAAGAAACAGAAACTTTAGTTGTTGTGCCTGAGTATGCAGTTGGAGCCATATCTACTTCAATTGCTGCAGAAGAGGTTGAAGATAGACTTGGGTCACCATGACAAGAACCACCGCATGTGTAGTCTCTATTACTATCTCCTTTTCCACCGGGATTAGCAACACCGGAAGAGGTTGCTAATAATAAAAATAGAATTGTACTAAGAGCGAAAATTCTCGATTTCATTATGCATTCCTCCGTTTTTTATTCTGGAAATTAATAACTAAACTTGAAATTGCGAGTACCAAAAATAGTATGCTCAGCGGAATTGATAAAATTGTAAGGGAACCTGTAGGGGAATCGTCAACTTCGCTAATCACACTTGTTGCATCTACTGAGATAATATTGGTTTCATTATCTAGCCATAATATTTCATTATCTGACACAACCATGGTTACTGCATAATGTAAACTTGAAGCGATTGGAGCAATTTCACTCCAACTATTGCCAGTCGTGATACCAACCATCTGCATTTCATCTAATGTTTCAGTTGAATAAGATGAACGATAAACTCGATATTCTCCTGCATTGCCAGACCAACTTAATTCGACACTTGTTCCGCTAATTTCTGATCGCAGATTGCTAACCATTGAAACAGGACCGAGAGTGAATAAATCTTCAATTGTAACTGATGTTCCAAGGTCATCTGTAACTGTCAGTTTTATTGTGTGAGTACCTTCACCTAATAATATCTCAGCAATTGATCCAGAAAATGATTGCCCATTTATTTGCCACAACCAGTCGTTAACCATTCCATCTGGATCCAAAGAATTAGAACCGTCGAATGTAATCATCGAACCAGAAATTGAGATTTCCGGAATTGTTGACCAAGCCGGTATGGGAGGTAAATTTGATATCTCAACAATTGCCGACGATTGAGAAGTCAATCCCCATGGATCTCGGGCGATAATTTGCACTTCCCAAATTTGACTGGGCGCTAACCTTTCGGCCGGAACTAATGATTGATCATCTAAATCTGGTACTCGATACCCATTTCTATACCAAATTACTTCAAAGAATAAAGGTTCATCGTCCGGATCCGAAGATGAGGCAAGGACTACCATATCTTCGAGTGAATTTGGAATTCCCAATTCCGGAAAAGAATCTGGAACTCCTAAATAACCTGAAGTGCCTGAACCAATTGATATAATGGGATTTTCAGGTGCTCCGTTCAATATAACTCTAGATGGGGTAGTCATTGAACTTCCCAAATCTTCTCCATCACGTGGAATCACTTGCACTGACCAATGCTGATCGCGATACACCGATTCAGATGGAATAGTCAGCAGGCCATCAAAATCTGGCTCTCTTTCACCGTTTACTATCCAATGTATTTCACTACCTGATTCTGAATCGCCGTCCAAATCAGACTGTTCCCAAATGACTGATAAGTCTTGATCTGCGGTTAGGTTACCTACGGGAAGCATAGTTATGGAAATGACCTGGGGAGGACTGTTCAATATAGTGATACTATCTGCATCCACCCAGTCAGACCAAATTAGGGAGTCAGACACTCTTACACTAGCATGCCATACCTGATTTTTTGCTGTTGCATCAGGAGTTACCAATGTTAAATCATTGAAAGCCGAAACTTGGTAGCCATCTCTGAACCATCTTATTTCTGTTCCCGCCAAGTCATCTCCATCCGGATCGAACCATCCTACTACCACCTGTAATGGATCATCGGTATACGCGTTGGAACCTTGGGAAATGTAAGCATTAGCAGTCGGAGGACTGTTTGAGGATCCAATAACAATTAATCCTGTAGATTTGGTTAATCCGAAAGATGTACCATCATATGGAGTCACTCTAGCTTCCCATTCGTCACCCGACCTAATCATTAATGATGAAACTGAAAGTAAATCATCAAGATCACTAATCCTGACACCATCGAGATACCATCGAATTTGAGAATCTTGTTCATTATCTCCATCCAAATCAAAATAGTCGTAATTGAGATCGATGTCGTCGACATCAGTTGGAGACTCTGGAGATATCTCAAGATTTCGGGCAATAGGTACAGTATTCCCTATTATTACATTATTTAGAGAGACTGTGTCACCCTGATCTTCGTTATCTGAAGGTGTTACTTCCACACGCCATTCTTGGCCCTTAGAAATCCAGATGTCTGGTACAGATTTCATATCATTGATCTGAGCTATTTGGAGACCATCTCTGAACCATCGGATAGTCGTACCTTGTTCAGAGTCACCATCTGCATCATTAAAATCATATTCTACTCCGAGTCCTGTTTCTTTAGTGGGCATGGAAGGAACATAACGAACATTTGTTGCATTCGGAGGGTTATTTGTTGTTGCAGTAGATTCTGGTAAGTTCCAGGATCCTGTGTCCCATGTGTCTCCTTGATTATTTCCATTTCCATTAGCATAAAGTACAGCTAAATTGAATATTGCTGTGCCAGTTCCTGATGACGGGGCAGTCCAGTCCGCTGACCAAGTTCTGGAGGAGGTTCCATCATGAGTTAATTCGCCATTAACTAGTTTGACATTATTTCCTAAATTACTCCATGTACCATGATTCGAAGCTAAATTAAATCCACCAGAACCTGGAATATGCGGTCCTCCGTCCCACGTGAGAGTGTAAGTTGAAGCAGCTTCATAACCAGAAGATGGTAGTCCGCTTAAAGATACGCTCATTGACGAACTAGAGCCATGACAAGAACATCCGGAAGACGAACTACCAGTTCTGCCAGAGGAATTTGATTGTACGATTTGGGCCGTGGAAACCAGAAACAAGACAACCAAGAAAACTGCTATCCGCCGTCTCATCAGTTGTGCAGGGTGTAGTGATATTGAATAAGTTAGTGTACTGACTGAGTTGAACACGCCGTTGCATTCATGGACGTGTTGTACTTCGGGCGGTCATGATGACTGTGAATTCGGTTGCGATCATTGGCGCGGGAAATATGGGTTCAGGTATCGCTCAAAAATCTGCTCAAGAACAATTTAATGTTCAAATGGTTGATCGAGAAAAGCAATGGGTAGAAAAAGGAGAAAAAATAATCTCTGATTTTCTAGAGGAAGCGATTGAAAGAAGGATTTTCAAACCTGAAAAAGTTGAACAAATAAAAAGTCGGATTACTGGCGTTGTAGGTACAGAAAATGTTTCACCAGAGACAGATTTGGTTATTGAAGCTGTTTTTGAGGACTTTGAAATTAAAAAAAATGTGTTCAGTATTCTGGATAGTGTTTGCAGTGAAAAAACAATTCTTGCATCGAATACCTCATCCTTGTCAGTAAACGAGTTAGCCAAAGCGACTGGCAGGCCTGATAGATTTGTAGGTTTACACTTTTTTTATCATCCAGCAAAAAATAGATTAATCGAAATCATTCCTGCAGAAACTACCTCCTCAGAATCGTTAGCAGCAGTAGAACAATACTGCAAAACCATGGGAAAGGTTGTGATTGTTTGTAAGGACAGACCTGGGTTTGTAGTGAATAGATTCTTTGTTCCCTGGCTTAACGAGGCTTGCCATCTTGTTGATGAAGGCGTTGCGTCAATGGCGCAAATTGATTCTGTCGCTGAGAAAGAATTCAATATTGGAATGGGCCCATTTGCATTGATGAATTTGACAGGTCCTTCAATCGCTCTACACGCCACAAATTATCTTGCAGAACAACTTGATTGTAGTCGTTATTTTGGGGCAGATTGCCTGAAACAAACGATCGAAAAGTCTGGAATGTGGAAAATTGAAGGAAGCACAGAATGCGATGAAGAAACATCCAAACTGATTAAAGAAAGGCTGTTAGGTCAGGTTTTTGCGGTTTCTGCTCAAATTGTGGAAGAAGAAATATGTTCAATAGAGGATGTAGACCGGGGGGCCAAGGTCGGATTGAGGTGGGCAGAAGGTCCATTCGAAATTGCGAACAGAGTTGGTATAGAAGATACAAAAAGAATGGCATCAGAATATGCAAAACTCGCCGGATTTGAATTGCCCAAATGGATTGCTGAAAAAGAGGGATCGTTCGATTTTAATTATATAGATACAAAAATAGAAGGAGAAATTGCAACTATTATTCTAAACCGCCCCGAAGCTATGAATGCTCTAAATGAGCAGGTTGTTAAACAGCTTGGACAAGTAATAGATGATTTAAATTCTAACGACGATATATCAACAATAGTGCTTGAAGGGGCTGGAAAAGCTTTTGTCGCTGGAGCAGATGTAAAATACTTTGTAGATAAAATCCAAGATGATTCGATTAAAGACATTTATGATTTCACAGCTCATGGCCACGATGTTTTGAATAAACTTGAGAAATCAAATAAGACTACTATTGCACTTACTACAGGCTTGGCTTTGGGTGGCGGATTGGAATTAGCATTATCATGTGATTACAGAATTGGAACAAGAAGGTCTCAGTTCCGTTTCCCTGAGACCAGTATTGGAATTTTCCCAGGATTGGGGGGGACACAGAGAACTCCACGTATTTGTGGTATAGAAGCGTCTCGATATGCGGTTCTTGCAGGAAACTTTCTTGATTCACATGTTGCATCCGCATTGAATATAATCACTCATTTAACAGAACCTTCGAATATTAACGAAACGATTATTTCATTATCAATAAAAGGTAAACCTGAAAACAAATATCGGAATGAACCAAAGGATCTAGATCATCCAATTTCAAGGTTTTCCAAAGAATTTTACTCCGATGAGAACATGGATGAAATTATGTCTGGTAAAATACCTAAGAATTTCAATGGCGATGAGAAATTAGCTGCAAGACAAATCAAGTCTTTGGGTTTTACAGCTCCTATCGCACTAGGTATTGCAAACAATCTCCTCAATGTAGCCATAGAAACAGGAGAAGACTTAGATGCTGGATTAGAGAAAGAATTAGCGAATCTTGATGTCATTTTCCAAACCAAAGATGCTCTGGAAGGTTTGTCAGCATTGATAGAAGGTAGGAGACCCAATTACATCAATTCATAATCTTAATCGATTCTATTACCATTAATCAAATCCTATCGTCTAGGGGATTGTGACCAAGCTGGTGTTCGATACTCAGCCATACCTCTAATTGCGAGATCTAAAAACTCTCTAAAACTCATAATTCTTCCTCCTTTTTTTCTATTTTTACTTCTTTCATTGTTTCATCTAACCATAATTCAAGCCATTTATCCATATCAGTTTCCTCCTGCACCTTAGTGTAGTTTTCACACCAAGCCAGTGACCATACATATATCAATTAGGAAGTATTTGAGCATACACTAAGGTGCATTTTATACACTAGATGCTTCTCCGAACATTTGATAATTATGGGTCGAACAAGAATGAAAGTATCGAATAATGACTGGAAAAGAATTAATTCTGCGTTAGACCAAGTTCAAGATAATGGAAGAGATATAAGACAGATATTTCAGTCCTATTATGAAGAGGGGAAAGAAAACACAGAGTGGGAAGTCGATGCGGCTGTAATTTCCTTCAGTATGTTCAGTTCCAGATGGACCACTGAGATACTTTCAGCACTGTACATTGCTGGGGACAAAAGATTTAATCAATTAAGGACATTATTGAGGGGAATTTCTAGTAGAACCCTGTCTGACAAATTAAGGGCATGTCAAGATAATGGATTAGTTGAGAGAGTTGTCGAGGATGGGCCTCCTATTCGTGTCATTTACAGATTGACTACCCATGGTAGAAATTGTGGAAGGTTATTGGGCCCATTAGTTGCTTACATGAAAATACACAATGATTTAGTAGTTTCAGAAGATTGAGATACTAAATGATGCGGAGTCGACTCAAATGACCGATTCTTTCAAAGACTAGTTCATGAGAAAAGATGCATGGCTTTACTCCAACAGTGGCGCAGTAGGCGTTCTTGGGCCGTTGATGGCATTATTGCTCTCGGAGGCGCTACAATTGGAATTACAGGATTGATGCCAACATTAATTCCTCCAGTCACTGAAGGTACAATCTCTTCGCCAACAGAACATCCATGGGAGCACCCTGTACGTGCGAAAATTTTGACAACTCTAGAAAAGTCTCCGGGCTTACATTTTCGCGAATTACAAAGAAGAATGAACGCAGCAAACGGAACTCTAAGGCACCATCTAGATGTTTTGGTGAACGAAAAAACAGTGACAATCATTCCTGTAAACGGGAGAACTTGTTACTATGCCGGCGCGCCTGCCCAAATAGAGATATTATTAGGAACCGGTGTTAGAGATGAAAAAAAAGCTGCGGCAATGTTACCGGTTGGGCTCTCAAACTTACAAAAATCAATTGTTGTTAAACTTGCTGTGTCTTGTGTTCCTGACAGTCAGGCTCAACTGGCTAGGGACTTAGGAAGATCTAGATCAGCGGTTCACTCGGCTATTTGCGTTTTAAGAAATAGAGGTATCGTTTCACTTAATGACTTGACATTAGCAGATCACTTATCAGGATTAAAGAATTCCAGAATTGAATATAATTGGCTTGACATCAGAGCAGAGTATGCTTGATTTGTCAAAATCTTCTACAGATTAGCAGAATCCTCTTACACTTTGAATTATCGCATAAGCTTGTATGTTCAGATTGATGTTGGTAGAACTACCAATGCCCACTGGTAGTAAAGATACTAAAGTTCTCTTGGAATGGTTGATTGATTCCCTTTCTCTTATCAGAAGAAAATCTGAAACTTGGAATGTAAGTGACGAGCCCAGTGCACTTCACAGAATGTTTACCGGATCACTATTGGTTGAGCCTCTTCGTGGATGGAATACAAAAGAATTGGGTGATTCTTGTGGATTATCACAGACTGCGATGCATAACCAAATGCTGAGACTCAGAGAATCAGGACTAGTCTCCTCCGAACTCAAAGGAAGATGGCATATCCATGTATTAAGAGGTGGTTCAATGGCAAATGCTGTTGAACTTTTAGGGGTACAAGCTAGGAAAATTCTGGAAATACGTCTCAACGAATTATCAAATTTAATCGTTTACTCAGATGAGAGAATGTTAACCGAGGCAGTAGATGAAGAGAGGAAATTTAGGATAAAAATAGCGGAACCAAGCGCCACCATGACCGGAAAGGAAAGAGTTGATGCTTTGATTGAAGATTTAGGTCTAAACGGTGAGAGAGGAAAAAACAATGACTATTTAGCTAAAAAAATCACACTTGAATTATCTCAAAGTCATAGGGCAATCACTCTATTAGTTCTGGCAGAGAGATTGGGTGAAACAAGATCTAGAGTACAAAGAGTTCTCGAAAGATTATTGGAAATGAATATCATTGAACGTGTGGCAATGCCAGATAGAATTGCACAAGATGTTTATCTTGGCGTAATGCGCCAATTCAATGCTAGAGGGGAAGAATGGTTAGTTACCAGAGGTGGTTTAGGAAGATTAGAACCTGAAATTACTAAAAAAATAATTTCAGGTATCCATAAAAAGAATTTAAATATTGAAAAAATTCAAGAAATTTTGGAAGATGTTAATCTTGATAGTCAAAAATTATTGTTGAATACACTTGGCGGAAGAATGCCTTATGGATTTAGAATCGCGGGAAGAGATGGAGAAATTGTCAAGGAAAGAGTGTTGAATCGCCTTGATAGGACTATTCGAAGACTAATCACAGTAGCTAAGAGGATAGATGAATCACTACAATAGAGATCATTTCCCGCCAACAACGAAGCCCTTCCAGGCTTTCATGTATTCAACAAAGGCCGGACTTAAATCTGCCTCAATAAGATGAGCCTCGGAAAATGGGGGCCTCTGAGGAGAATATGAAATATCAGAGATATAATTTGGCCAATCAGGATGAGCAATTCCAACTCTAGCCACACCAACTAAATCTGCTCCTTCATCAAAAACAAATTTCACATCTTCTGCAGACCATATTGCTCCTGTAGAAATTAGTGGTAATGTATCCGGAATCACACTTCTAAACAAGCTGGTTAGAGTTCGATTTTCTGATTTAAAATCTACTTTCTGAAACACGTCCCAACAGGAAATATGGAGCATATCTATTCTCAGTTCAGAAAGAAGTTTAGCTAATTTGAGACTATCCTCAAGACAAATTCCTGCCTTTTCAATAATTGGTGAGATTCTTACAGCGATTAAAAATTTTGGACTTGTTCTTTCTCGTATTGAATTGACAATCTCTCTCAAAAATTTACTTCTACCCTCTAAATCACCACCCCATTCGTCATCTCTACGATTTGTGATTTTTCCTAAAAATTGGCATATCAAGTAGGAATGTGCGCCATGTAACTCTACTCCATCAAATCCTGCTTTTTCGCACCTAACTGCGGCTTCTACAAATGAAGTTATCATCTCTCTAATCTCAAAGCTATCTAAAGCTCTGGTGTAGATACCATCCATTCCGGGCTCAGTATTCACACTTGCTGAGACAGGTTGAACACCGTTAATATTTGTCGGAGCCCTCATGCCTCCATGGAAAAGCTGAGCTAGACTAACAGTTCCTGATTGTTTCAGATTTTTTGCAAGATCAGTTAGTCCTGGAATATGATGATCTCCCCAAACCCCCATTTCTCCAATCCAACCACGTCCAGTTTCTGTTACGTGTGTCGCAGCGGTTGTAGTAATTGCAAAACCGCCTTTAGCACGTCGAATCAACCATTTCTTTTCTTCTTCCGATAAAACTCCATTTTCATGACTCTGTTTGTTAGTCATCGCAGCCAAAACTGTACGATTTTTTAGAACAATACCAGTTCGGGGCAAAATAAAACTTCCTTCAAAACTCATTATCTCCACTCCTGGTTTATTGAACCCTAAATTATTCTTCCTTCCATTCCTCCGGCAACCTCGATAACTTGCCCGGTAATATGTCCAGAAATATAATCAGATGAGAGTGAAACAACAATATTTGCGACGTCTTTCGTGGTTGCTAATTTCTTAAGCGACATCGTTGCAGTTGCTCTATCAATTAATCCTTCATCAATACCTGTTGCAATTTTTTTAGGTGTTATTGTCCACCCGGGAGAAACCGCATTAACTCTTATATTACCGAACTTTGAAACATCATTTTTCAATGACATAAGTAGTCCTGAGGTTATTGCTCCCTTTGCTGTTGCGTAATCTGAATGGCCCGATTCACCGTAAATTCCAGCAGTGGAACCAATAAAAACCATTGACCCGTTTTTATTTTCGGAAGCATGTCGAAGAAAATTTCGAGCTGTATTAATTGATACGTCTAGATTCGAAGAAATTGTTTTTTTCCAACGTCCTAAATCTATTTCCCAAAGCGGTAAAGGATCTGGCGGATAATATCCAGCGTTTGCGACACAGACGTCTATTTTACCGAACTCCTGAATAATTTCTTCAAACATTAATTTTGTTTCAGATGGATCTGTTAAATCCGCTTTGATAGAATATCCGTAAATTTCTTTTGCGATTTTCATAGCTTTTTCTGAAGAACTATTGTAATGAACTATGACTTTAGAACCCTCTGAGGCGAAGGCTTTACAAATTTCTTCACCAATACCTCCAGCACCACCAGTTACCAAAACTACCTTGGAATCCAGTCCAGTTTCCACAAAATCACCTTATTATAGTGTCCTTAATTGTCGGTTTCCTGCTCCACCATAACCTATCCAATCATCAGGTTTGTTTCTAAGAATTAAATCTATATCTGCCATATGTTCATCATTCATTTTTTCAGCCACCTCAATACAACCAAGGTTCTCAATCATCTGTTCCGGCTTTGTAGCCCCAAGAAGAATCGTACTAACATTCTTATTCTTCAGACACCAAGCCAAAGACAGTTGGGCAGTTGAACAATCAAAATTTTTAGCTGCATAATCAGTTAACTGCTTTACAATATCTATTTCTCCATTCTTCTTCCTTAATTCTAAATCCTCAATTAACCACTCATATCCTTCTTGGGTTGGGCGTGAATCTTCGGGAATTCCATCATTATATTTTCCTGTCAAAAAACCTGACCTCAGTGGAGACCATATGGTTGTTCCATAATTATATGGCGGTTGGTATAGAGGGTAGTATTCTTGTTCGAATCGCTGTCTATGTAGCATATTATATTGAGGTTGTTCATACATTGGTGGCTCTAAACCTTCGGATTTAGCGAACCAAATAGCCTCCATAATTTGAGCTGCTGACCATTCTGAAGTACCCCAAGATGTAGCCCAACCATTCCTAACTGCATCTGTCATGGCTCTGACGACAGTAGATGTTGGAGTGAATGGGTCTGGGCGATGGCAAAAAACCATGTCTACATAATCTAGTTGCAACCTCTGTAAACATGCGTCTAGTCCCTCCATTATGTGTTTCCTTGAAAGACCGGATTCATTGACTCCGTTTCCTCCCCAGAAAATTTTTGTTGTAATTACAATCTCTGATCTTTTCCAAATTTCAGGATTTTCTTCCTGAAGTTCTGATAATGCAATACCGAAAATTCTCTCGGCTTCTCCGTTAGGATTTCCATAAGCTTCCGCGTGATCGAAACAGTTGATTCCCGCATTCCTAGCAATTTTCATGCATTCTTTAGCCATTTTAACGCCTTCATCATCTTTTAATCTATCTTTGACACCGTAAGTAGCCCAAAAGCCATACGATAAAACCGAAACTTGAATACCAGTATTTCCCATCATCCTGTAGTACATATTATTACCTGACATGGCCACTTTACCCGGTTCTTAGGTTTCAAGATTTTGGTTTAAGAAAGTAAAATATCATATCCAATTTTTGATATTAAGGAAAAGGAAATTATTAGAAATAAAGGTCTCAATAGTTTTGTTCCGTACTTCAAAGCATATGTTGAACCAAGTAATCCTCCAACAATATTCACAATTGCAAATGGGACTCCAACTGAATAATTTACTAGGTCCATTGAAGCAAATAATACTAGGGCTCCTAAATTACCACCGAAATTAATTATTTTTGACGTAGCTGCGGCTCTTTTCATATCAAATCCTGCTTCCTTTACGTAACCTGCAATTAGGAAATTTCCTGTTCCAGGACCAAGAAAGCCATCATAAAATCCCAAAACTGTAGACATGCTTACAGTCACTGGTAGAACTCTATCTTCGCGAATGTTTTCTTCAACCCCGAAGTCTTTTCTAAATAATACATAGAAAAACATAAGCAAAAGGACAATAAAAACTAATTTAATCACCCAAGATGCTGAAACTTTTGTTACTGCAAGCGCTCCGAAAACTGACATAATTAACATCAGTAACCACCCTATTGATGCTTCCTTCTTCGGAACGATACCGCTAATCCAATATTGAGTACTGGACATACCAGCTGCCCAAGTTGAGCCAAATTTATTTGTTGCTAACGCAACATGAGATGGAAGTCCGGCAGCCAATAATGCAGGCAAACGAATTAGCCCGCCTCCGCCAACGGCACTATCGACAAATCCTCCAATAAATCCCGCGAGCATTATGAGAATCAGAATACTGTCGTCCACAAGTTATCCAGTAACTAGTAGGATACAGTAGTTACGGTAAGTTTGTTCCAATTTCTAAATCGGTAATGACTCCATCTCAGTCAATTCTTCAAGATATTGTGTAACTCGATTTCCCATTTTTTCCTGGGTAGAAATTGAGTGTAATTCAACCCTCATTTTTGAAGCCCCCGGAAGACCTTTGGTGAATGAAACTGCATGACGTTTTAGGTTTTTATTTCTTATACCTGAATATAGTTCCTCGCTCAACTCGAGATATCTATTCCAGCACCATAGACGGGAAGAAGCGATATTATCATCGCCCCAAGGTGGTTTACCAACATTCCATCCTAAATCTCTTTTTATTTCGTGAAAAATCATTGGTCTGCCAATAGCACCTCTACCAATCATCAAACCGCCTGCTCCTGTAGCCTTCATACAAGATAAGGCACTTTTGCTATCTGTAATATCACCATTTGCTATTACTGGAATATTAACTGAATCCACGATTTGCTTTATTTGCTCCCAGTCGGCCTCGCCAGAATACCTCTGTCTTAACGTCCTTCCATGGACACACACTCTCTCAACACCTTCATTCTCCAACCTTTGAGTAATTTCTAGGGCTGTATTGGGGCCTGAACCCGTTCCCAAGCGCATCTTTACGGTGATAGGTAGATTTGTGGCATTAATACAAGATCTTACCATTTCAATTACTTGATCAGGGGACCTAAGCAATGCCGCACCGGCATTATTCCTACATACCTTTGGGGCAGGGCATCCAAAATTGATATCTATTATATCCGCTGTCTCTTCCAATAGTTTTACCGTAGTAACCATTTCATCAATATCTCCACCAAATATTTGAGGAATGAATGGTTTCTCACGCGGATCTGATTCAACCTTAAGCCATGAACTTGCATCATGCCTTGATAAACCCGAAGCAGCGGTGAACTCGGTTATTGAGAGATCTGCACCACATTCTCTGGCTAATAATCGGTATGCTAGATCGGTTACCCCCGCCATGGGAGCAAGGAATAACGGAACAGGATGTTCTAACACATTAAACCCCAACAGTAGTTTTTTTATCAGAATGACTGATAAGGCCTCAATTAAATGTCAAATTTTTCAATGCGTAATCGAGTTTTTCTTGGAACAATTCCACTTTCTTATTACAATCTTCTAATTCATCTGAGTACAGTATAACCTGAAAGCCCTCATCGGTTTCTGCTACTACACAAGGAGTTACTCCTTCTGTTACAGATTGTAATCCTTCGCTTTGCTCATTAAGATGGACCAGATGGAATGGCACAGGAGAGTTCGCGCGACATTCTTTCATAGATTTTTTTTCACTCACAAAAGAGTGAGTTATATCACAAAGCGCGCAATGTGCTGTACCCCTCAGTTTACCAAAGACATATCTAAGTTCACCGGCGATTCCACCATCGGCGTGATAGATGCCCCATACTGCCTTCAGTGACATTAGAAAGTGGACTCCCAGTCCATGACATCTTGGGCTCTTTCCCAGTCTGCATCGTTGATAACGCCGCGTTCTTTCATCATTTCTCTAGCGAGCAACCAGTATACTAGAGCTAATGAACGACGACCTTTGTTGTTGGCAGGGAGGGCCAAATCTACATTCCTGAGTCTGTTGTTGGCGTCACAAATTGCTACTACTGGTAAACCTGAGCTGACTGCTTCTGACAGAGCCTGTTGATCTGCAGCAGGATCTGTAACGACAATAACTTCAGGCTCAATGTACGTTCTAAGTCGAGAATTAGTAAGAGTGCCCGGAATGAATCTCCCCACGATTCGCATTGCACCTATTGTTTGAGCAAACTTTCTAGCTGGCCTTTGACCATATTGACGAGCACTCACTACCAAAATCCTATCCGCATCAAAGTTCGAAAGGAATTTCGCGACCGCGCGAATCCTTGAATCAGTTTGTCTGACATCAATTATATGAATTCCACTGTTGTCTTGTCGTACCTCGTCTAAGAACTGTTTCATATCAGCAGACTTCTGATTCGTTCCTATGTGCACAGCGTGCGCATCATACATTTCAAGCGGTACAAGTGGAGTCTGACTTTCATCCATTTAGGTCCCTCAGCAGCGCGGCGACCTGACTTTGATTGATAAGCGCTACGCAAGAGGATAAATCAACTAATCATCAAGATTGTAGATCAGAAAGATATGTACATTCGCCAAAATCGTGGGACTCCTCGAATATTACGCAAGGTTTTGTTATTGTTGCGTATGTATCAAAGTAGTCATAGAAGGATGCTTGGTCTATCGGCGCGGTTACTCCATAACCGCGCGCCTCAACCTCAAAAATCCACGGGCCTGATATCAAATCTGATTGAGGAAATTGGAATTTCTGTTGAGGAAAATCTTGGGTTGCTTTGACTTCCCAAAACGGTACTCCCCCGCTTTCCCTCACTCCTGGTTTCCAAAGTTTGGCATGAACATACCGGTATTCATTCGTTTCATTTCCAACAATCTCATCTATAACAGATGAATAAGGCAATTGAGCTCTAAAGTCAATTACAAGTAAAGAAATAGTTTCGTCAAAATCAATTATTGTTTCATTTGTGTAAAGAACAGAATCTAGACTATTGGATTCAAATGTATAGGCAAATCCAACAGTTTCCTCTCTGTTACTTACCTTAGGTGGTTCGCGTAAGTCCTCCATAAATTCTCTCTGGATTGTCAACCCTAGGCATCCGGTCAATGTTGTTGAAATCATAAGGATTGCTAATGCTAATCCGAACACTCGACTCGACGCCATCAATAGTTCCGAACCGGACATGTTTCTTCAATCCACTCTATAGAAGAGCCAGATGCAATCGTCTATCAGGAGATATTGATTGGGTTGGGGTGCTCCAGTGACGACGAAAGGAGAACCGAGCTACGGCTTTGACGTTCCCTATGAGTACCGAGGAGCACAATCACTCTTCTTCATCAACAACTCTAGGTTCGTGAACTTCTCTGAAGATTACCGTTCCAACTCCTAAGTTTTCTCGTAGTGAACGAACTAAGCTAAATTTTGCGTAGGCCCAATTTTGATCATAGGCCATTGCTTCTGGAGTAGTCACTGTCAAATCATCCCCGTCGAAAGAAATCTCGAAATCTTCACGGCCTGTATTCATCTTCAGTAATGTTTCAACACGTTCTGAACGATCTTCTACAACTTTAACAATTTTATAATTATATTTTAGTGTGGTTCCGGCTAATGGATGATTGTAATCTATCCTAGCACGTCCCGCACTAAGGAATTGCAATACACCGGTACGTCCACCTATCTCTACTGGTGCCCCTATAGCCAGTGTACTTGGGTCTTTGACGCTGCGCATCAAAACATTTTGTCCGATAGTTTCTATTAAACTAGAATCTCGCTCACCGTAAGCATCCACAGGTTCTATCTCAAAATCATAGTCTTTATCAGCTTCAGCATCATTTAGATGATTTTCAAAGCCACTAATTAAACGACCATCTCCAACTATTGTGATCATAGGTTGGTACGTACGACTTTCGTCAAACAAATCATGCTCTTTAGCAACTTCCTCGCGTGTAGTTTCGATTAGTCTTTCAGAACCTGCATCATACAAGTCATAGTCAATGTGAACGATAGAACCAGCATCCATAATTTTTGCCTCCGGGCAGCCCGCCGACCTGCTCCCCCTTTTTGATACAAACGGTCATCTATCCGAGAGAAAAAATCTTCAAATTGGTTTTTCTCGACTTAATTTAGGACTAGAGACATAGGCCAAACCTCCACCGAGAATGATTAAAATCCAGCCAAACCAAACAGCGTGAGAACCTTGCAAATCATGAACAGTGACACGAATTCGATCCACTTCACTTGTTTCTCTGAACATCATTGCGTTCAATAAATCATTTGATTGAAATATATCTAAAATAATAATTGTGTCGCCAAAAAGTCCGACATGTCTGTCCGGTTCGGATCTCGGGGTTACTTGGCCGCTTGGAGAATCGAATCTTAGTATTCCAGGATGAAGAGTGTCAATCAATTCTCCGTTCTTTCTCATTTCTATAACAACACCAAGGTAACCATCTCCAACAGAATAGTCATAATCATCAGATTCAAGACTAATCAGTTCTACTTCAGTGAAAGTAAATTCATATCCATCATGTTGTACTGGTTGGTCCTTACTCAACGTAACTAAATGAGAAGGATCTGATCGATCGATCAAGGTAGTGGTAAATACATGACCTATTAGTAACAATAAAATTCCGAAATGAGACAGATGCGAGCCTAACAATCGAATTCTAGATGAGTTTTTTTTCTCCAAAATTCCGTCTTTTCTAACAATTGGAACAACTTTTGAAATTGTATTGTAAAGTTGTTTAAGATTTGGTGGAATTGCAAAAATTAACCATGAAAGTAAGAATACCGACACTGCGCCTCTACTAAAACTTGAAGCAAATAGTAATGAAGGATCTCCTGGTAAATCAAACTCGTCCGCGAGAAGACTGAAAATTATTGAAAACACCAGGACAAAGGAAAGTAAAAAATTCCCAGTTCTGACATCCACAGATTTTCCCCAAGAATACATACTCAAGCCTACAGCTAGCAGACCAATGAATGGAGCCCCATAAAACTCATGAGCTTCTAAATTAGTTCCATCTATCTCAACGGTCAATAAAATCCAAGTTAAGAGAAGATAAGCTGCTGTGCCATACCAAGTGATAGCTCTCGCAAATTTCATTCTATTTGATTTGTCTTTGAATGGTAATAGAAGTTGTCCTAAATCATCATCGTCATCAGAAAGTAACCAAATAATCAGGAAAGGAGCCATTCCTGCTATTGCCTGAGGTATTGTTGCAGATGATGACCAACTTGCGTAAAACATCAGAGTCACTCCTGAGAATATCCATGCAAGAGATGGTTCCTTAGAATCACTGGTTAATACTAGGATCATGAATGAAAGACCTAAAATTGCAATCGCTGAGGATTCTATCCATATTGAAATTGCTAATATCGATAAAAATGATAAAATTGAAAGATTTCTTTGGGTATGAAAAAATATATCTTTATTTTTTGAGTGAAGAAAATCAATCTGTTGATTAACCAAGAAATATATTGTAAAAGCGCCTAACAATATAATCGCAAACATGTACATGGCAAGTTCAAACCCTATTGGGCTGAAATCTATTATGTACAGAATGCGAACATATGGGTCTTGGCTATCTGTACCTAAACCATCAGCAGCGAAAGCATGTACAGATGCCCAAACACCATTGGCTCTTGTAAC
>Ga0163111_10000195_pt1 | contig 35597 bp, 20 predicted proteins | sample CRUFie1St18metaG_FD_109645 | JGI IMG/M metagenome (GOLD analysis project Ga0163111, IMG submission 109645) | Marine microbial communities from the Costa Rica Dome - CRUD Field 142mm St18 metaG | ecosystem: Environmental > Aquatic > Marine > Oceanic > Photic zone | place: Costa Rica: the Eastern...
ACACCTAGCCTGTGTGATACAGCAACGGTGACAATTACCGTAACTCCAGACGACAATGGTCCTGCGAACGATCCGCCAATTGCGGGTGACGATGCGAGCTTCACGCCAATCAATACACCTGTAACTGACGATCTATTGCCGAATGACTCTGATCCAAATGGCGACAACATTACGGTGAATACTACGCCAATCACAGATCCAAGTAATGGTTCGGTGACGATCAACCCAGACGGTACGTATACATATACGCCTGATCCTGGATATACGGGTCCTGACCAATTCACTTACGCAATTTGTGATGATGGAACGCCTAGCCTATGTGATACAGCAACGGCATACATCACAGTATTCCCTGCCAACGATCCACCAATTGCAATCAACGACATCAACAATACATTGGTAAATACACCAGTGAGCGGTGATGTTTTGACAAATGACTATGATCCTAACTTGGGCGACAATATCACTGTGAACACAACTCCTGTTGTGAACCCAACTAACGGTTCGGTGATTATCAACCCTGATGGAACATACACATATACACCTGATTCGTCCTTCACAGGTACTGATCAATTTACTTATGTAATCTGCGACGATGGTACGCCAGGTCCTCTATGTGATACTGCTGTAGTAACGATTGAGATTCGTGACAATAGCGTAACAGGTAATGACCCACCAGTGGCCAATGATGATGCGACAGGTACACAAGTAGGAAATCCTGTAACGGGAGACCTCATCTCTAATGATGGCGATCCAAACGGAGATGATATCACGGTAAATACAACACCAGTAGTTGATCCTACGAATGGTACAGTGACGATCAATCCTGACGGTACGTTCACATACACGCCTGATCCTGGATTTACAGGAGATGACTCATTCGACTATGTTATCTGCGACGATGGTACACCTAGCTTGTGCGATACAGCAACGGTGACAATTACTGTGACTCCAGACGACAATGGTCCTGCAAACGATCCGCCAATTGCGGGTGACGATGCGAGCTTCACAGACGCAAACACGCCTGTAACTGACAATCTATTGCCGAATGACACCGATCCGAATGGGGATAGCCTCATCGTGAATACGACTCCTGTTACAGATCCAACTAATGGTTCCGTAACCATCAACCCAGACGGTACGTATACATACACGCCTGATCCTGGATTTACAGGTCCTGACCAATTCACTTACGCAATTTGTGATGATGGTACGCCTAGCCTTTGTGATACAGCAACTGTATACATTACGGTATTCCCTGCGAACGATCCGCCAATTGCAATCAATGACATCAACAATACATTGGTAAATACACCAGTGAGCGGCGATGTCTTGACAAACGACTATGATCCTAACTTGGGCGACAATATCACAGTAAATACAACTCCTGTTGTGAACCCAACTAACGGCTCTGTGATTATCAACCCTGATGGAACATATACATATACACCTGATTCGTCCTTCACAGGTACTGATCAATTCACATATGTAATCTGCGACGATGGTACACCTGGGCCTCTATGTGATACGGCTGTAGTAACGATTGAGATTCGTGACAATAGCGTAACAGGTAATGACCCACCAGTAGCCAATGATGATGCGACAGGTACACAAGTAGGAAATCCTGTGACGGGAGACCTCATCTCTAATGATGGCGATCCTAACGGAGATGATATCACGGTAAATACAACACCAGTAGTTGATCCTACGAATGGTACGGTGACGATCAATCCTGATGGTACGTTCACATACACACCTGATCCTGGATTTACAGGAGATGATTCATTCGACTATGTAATCTGTGACGATGGTACGCCTAGCCTGTGTGATACAGCAACAGTGACAATTACTGTGACTCCAGACGACAATGGTCCTGCGAACGATCCGCCAATTGCGGGTGACGATGCGAGCTTCACAGACGCAAACACACCTGTAACTGACAATCTATTGCCGAATGACACCGATCCGAATGGGGATAGCCTCATCGTGAATACGACTCCTGTTACAGATCCAACCAACGGTTCCGTAACCATTAACCCAGACGGTACGTATACATACACACCTGATCCTGGCTACACAGGTCCAGACCAATTCACTTACGCAATTTGTGATGATGGTACGCCTAGCCTTTGTGATACAGCGACTGTATACATTACGGTATATCCGCACAACGATCCTCCAGTAGCTGTTGATGACATCAACAATACATTGGTAGACATCCCTGTAGCAGGTAGCGTAATCACCAATGATTATGATCCAAATACAGGCGATAACCTCACAGTAAATACCACTCCAATCAGTGACCCAAGCAATGGTTCAGTTACCCTACAACCTGATGGTTCGTATGTATATGTTCCAGATCCTGGATTCGTTGGAGTAGACCAATTCACATACGTGATTTGTGACGATGGTACACCTGGCCCACTTTGCGACACAGCAACTGCAACCATTATTGTATATGGTACAGGTCCAGACAACAATCCGCCAGTAGCAAACCACGATACCTATGTAACCTTGGTTGATCAACCTGTGAGCAGTAGTGTAACGACCAACGACTTCGATCCAGATGGAGACAATATTGCTGTGAACCCGACCTTGATTTCTAATCCAACGTTCGGACTCGTGACAATGAACCCAGATGGTACGTTCACCTATATCCCAAGTCCTGGTTATGTAGGTCAAGATACGTTCGAATATGTAATCTGTGATGATGGTGTTCCTGTTCTTTGTGATACTGCAACCGTAGTCATCAGCATTCAGGATGATCCTAATGGCCCAGCAAATGATCCTCCATTCGCGGGTGATGATGCAAACGTTACAGATATCAATACACCTGTAAGCGGATTTATCCTACCGAATGATGGTGATCCAAATGGTGACTCATTGATCGTGACGACGACTCCTGTGACAAATCCTGCAAACGGTTCGGTTACGATTAACCCAGACGGTTCGTATACCTACACGCCAAACCCAGGATTTACAGGTCCAGACCAATTCGTCTATCAGATTTGTGACCCATCAGGATTGTGTGCGAATGCAACGGTTTACATCACCGTATTGCCAAGCGAAACGACCTTCCCAATCGAATTGCTCGACTTCACTGCAACCCTTCAAGGACTTGACGGATTGCTAGAGTGGACAACAGCAACTGAGATTAACAACGACTTCTTTGTACTTGAGCGATCTATTGATGCGACCTTCTTCGAAACCATCGGTGTGGTAGACGGTGCAGGTAATTCTACAGAAGCAATTGAGTACAATTTCGTAGATGAAAACGTGGCATTGAACAACCTCTCTCGTGTTTACTATCGCCTCAAGCAAGTAGACTTCGATGGAAGCTTCAGCTATAGCAATGTAGTCGAATTGTTCATTGACCAAAACCTCACTGCCGAAATCCAAGCGTCTGTTTATCCAAACCCAGCGACAGATTTCGTAAATGTGAAAGCGGTTTCAACTCAGGAAGATGTGATGTTCGTTCAGCTATACGATGTAACTGGTAAGCTCGTGTGGGATTACAAGTCTATCGACAATGTGAATACCGTTGAAGTTCAGATTCCATTGCATGAGCATGCAAGAGGTATCTACTTCATCCACGTATTCAATGAGAAGACCAAGACCTCTCACAAGCTGATTGTAGACTAAATAAGTCATAGCATTGGGCAAAGCCCAATTCGAATATAGAAAATCCCCTCTCCGTTTTGGAGAGGGGATTTCTTATTTTGTAGCAATGCGAAATAGAAGGTTGCCTATAGCACTCTCCTACCCTAGTCCATATAAGCTTCCGTCAATATCTTCCAATCGCCGAATAACTGTTCATAGCGTATAAACCCACTAATGTCTCTCACCTCCGAATAGGTATCCAATACTTGACGACGCAAGTCCATAAACCAATTCGCGTCCTTGATATAGGCACGCAATTCTACATTGTCTATATAAGACGTATGCAACGCACTACTTAGGGTCATCTTCAGATGATATACAAACGACGTGAGGCGTTGAAAGAATCGATTGCGGGAAACCGTTTTACGCATTAGGGCAATATGCGCCTTCGTGCCTTTTCGGTGTTGGACGGCCTTGAAGGTGTCCCACAATTGGCGGTGCAATTCGGGGAGGGCGAGAATGCCCATACGGATGTGCTGTATACTACCTGCAAGATCCGATTCGATGTAAGGAGTGAATAGAGGAAGCTTAGACAATGCCCCTTCCATGGATCCGAGGCGATTGTGGTAGTCAATAATGAAACCATAGGGTTTATCGGGATAGGCTCGATTAACGGAGCCCAATAGGTAGAGCATCGGCCGACCCGATACGGCTTTCGCCAAATACACCACAACCTGCGTACAATCGCTTGCTTGTTGAGCGGGTAAGCCAGCCACTACCTTCAAGCGTCCCTTTTGGTAGGCAGGCGATACTTCGAGTAGAGTTGTGTAGGCAGCTTTTTCGGCTTCATCCTCTACAATGACCAATCCCTCAAAACCCGAAGCCAACCAATGGCGTTCGAAATGAAGGCGGATATCATCGGCTATATACTCCTTTGGCGGATGCTCACTCAGCTTTCGTCCCTCATACAATACAGGGCAAATAACCCCCTCCTTCTGCGCGTCCGAAGCCGTATACACATCCAAAATCGGATCTCTTTCTGTGATTGCCTTAGCCTCGGCTTTGCTTGGTGGAATATTCTGTAACATCAATAGACTCGCATAAGGGAATACCTCACGGAGCCGTTCGTAGCTATGGTCGAAGAATAAAGGCATCTGATCCTCGCCTATGACATACACTTCCTTATGGGGGAATGTCCGTTCGATGGCATCTAATTCCTCATTGAAAATTCTTGGAGGGATAAGTGCCACGAAATGAGGTTCGTGGGTAAGGAGGTCGGTGAGATAGGATTCGAATCGGATGCTATGACAATTGAGGTTGGGGAACATCTCCTTCATCGATTCGAAGCCCTTCCAGAGCTCCACATTATCGCTCACAATAATAATCTGTGCCTTATTGCTATGGTTCAATACATCGGGTACGGATAGGATTGCCTTATAGACATCGGCACCTTTGATATGCCAAACCAATCCGCCCATTCGAACCTCGCTTTTTTGTGGGGTAATGGTGGCCGCAATAATACGTTCGGTGGCAAAATAGTGACGCGCCCCCGCAATATCGGGCGTATTGCCCTGCCAATACATGAATTGGCGGGTGAGTTCAAGCAGGCGTTCCTTCCGACACAACCAATAGAGCGCCCATTGCTGTGGATGATCCTCAAAAGACGAAGCCCCAAAGGTAAAGAATCGCTCAATATAAGAAGCACGCCAATGCAGGAATCGCCAACGCTCACGCCTTCCCATCTCAGTCTGTTTTAGGCGATAACGTTTCCGCTCATCCCGTTCGCGGTATTTTAGTTTGTGGTGGTGGGTAGTGCCGAGGTACTTTTCCTCCCATTCCTCCCAACGATAGGCAGGCAGGCCAGGGGTTCCATAGCGTGCCGATGTTACGCCAAGACTCAGCAGCAAACGGCTATATACATAAAGGGAGGGAATGCCGTCTGAAGATTGGTTACGAAGGTGTTCTCGGATGCCATCGGCAGTTGCACCACCAGGCACATCCGCCCGTCGGCCAATAAGCAATGCAAGCGGAATCCCATTGACGAATAGCACAATATCCATCGTATACGAACCTTCAGCCCCTTGGCGTTTGACCTCAAACAATTCGCCTACATGATAAACATTCTCCTCTTCCTCCTGAAAATCAATATAGCGCAGCCGAAACTTGACCATTCGGCCGTTGATGTCTTGTTCCAATTCGATGCCATTCAGCAATAGCAGGTGCATATGCCGACATGCCCCCTCAAAGCCCAACTCCCACGGAATGGATTGTAGAGCCGCCATTGCCTTCTTCACATTTTCCTCGCTTAGTTCATGGTATTGCCCTAAACGATGGATCCGATTTTTGGCCTTCAATTGTTCCCGCAGGATCTCCTCCAAGAGTACCTTCGAGAGATCCCCTTGGCGTTGTAGGTTCAAGTGCATCGGCTGAAGATGGGAGTAGCCCGCCTTGACGAGGAATTCCGCCGCAGGCACAGTCGAAATATAATGCTTTATATAAGCAGGAATAACGTGCATATCACTAATCATTTGGCCGATGCCACTACTTACTCAATTCCTTCACCGCATTGGCCGCATCCGTAAAGGAAGGGTCGGCATCTAGGGCAGATTGGTAGTGTTGCAAAGCCGTTGAGATGTCTTTATAATGTTCGAATAATGAGCCTAGCATAAAATGCGCGCGGGCATGCTTAGGCTGTAGGGCAAGGGTTTTCTGAAAATCTTGGATGGCCTCCTCATATTGATCGGTGAGGAAATAACAATTGCCGCGGTTGTAGTAGGCATCCGTATAGGTCGAATCCTTTTTGAGGCTGAAGGTATATTGCACAATTGCCCGTCGGAATAGAGAATCAGCCTCCGCCACTCGCTTCTCATCCGTGATTGCATAGCCTTCTCGATAGAAATGATTCCCAAGGTTGAAACGCCCAAGGGGATGTTCGGGATGATAGGTAAGCAGCTGTTTGGTATAGTCCAATGCCGCCTTTTCATCCTTTTGGATGGCCAATGCAATATCGTGCAGGCGCGAAAAGGATTTCACAAAAGCCGAATCAAGCGTCAAAGCTGTCTTATATTCCTTGATGGCCTTGGGGTAATTAGACTGTTGTTCATAGAGCAATCCCTTCGCAAACACATAAGTAGGTTCGAGTGAGTCTAGGGCAATCGCCTCATCATATTCACGCAAAGCCTCCGCATATTTGCCCTGCAGAAAAAAGATTTGCCCCATCTGATAGAAGGTTTCAGGATTGACCGAACCCAAAAAGGCCGCCTTCTTAAAGGCATTCATCGCCCGAGCCGTATCATCAGCCACGAATGCATAGAAGCCCCGTAGGTAATGCAGTTCGGGGCCATCGGGGTATAGCTTCAACGCCTTTTCGACATCCAATACAGCCGAATCTTCCCGATTGAGGTAATAGTATACCAAGGATCGTTGTTGGAAGAGGGAGTAGCTACGACTTTCCCGTTCGATTTGGGTATTGAGCGAACTCAATTCGGCGCGTAGATTCGATTCGGGCGAGAGGTCATACACCTCCTCCGTGGGGCGTTGATCGTCCGATACCTCCTGCTCCTTGTCTCCGCATCCGCCAAGATACAGGAGGCAAAGCAATCCCAATACAGCATATATCAATCGTTCTATCTGCTTCATACACTATGGTTTATACGCAATCAATAGCACCGTTTGGGTCGATTTTCGAAGGCGAACGCTATGCGCAATGCGGAAACCCGTCACACATATAATCTTGCCCTCACGGTCTTCTACCACAATTACCTGCTTTTTCTCGACTGCGTTTAGCTTTTGGTTAATGAAAATATCGCTCAATTTTTGGCTGCCGCTTTTCTGGCCAAAGGGTCGAATGCGATCCCCGAGTCGCCACCTTCTGAGGGTTAGCGGAAACAACACCTTCGCAGCATCCATATAGAATCGGCTCGAATCCCCAAACTCCAATTGGCCCTCATAAGGACATTCGAATTCTAGAGACTGGTTCCCCAATTGAACCGAAAGACTCCCTTCTACCGCATCTAGCTGTATAGGCTCATCCGATTCGTCTACAATGTATTGCCATAGAATCCCCTCTCTCGTCCGATAGATGCGCCCCTTATCAATGGCCACCCATCGACCTGTTGGGCTATCCTTCAACCGAATCACCTCCCTCGCCAATCCCCCATGAATCTCCCATCGTTCCAATACATATTGTAGGAGCAACTCAAGGTATTCCTCTCCAAACCGCTCAATGAAGGCTTGCCATACCAACTGCCGCCCTGTCTCAGAAATCCGTTCGCACTCAGGCAATACCTGCCTCAATTGCTTGCGGACGAAGCCATATTGTAACTTGTAATAGTGATTTTTGTTCAACAATTGGGAGGTAAGCGAAGGATTAATGGCATTGAGCAAGGGAATCACTTGATTCCGAAATTGGTTTCTGAGGTAGTCATTCTTCTCATTGCTCTTGTCCATCCGATAAGCAATCCCCTCAGCCTGCAAAGCTCCTAGGATCTCCTCCTTGGTCAGCCCCATCATTGGCCGAATATACCGCCCCCGCCGAATGGGCATTTCCTTCATCAGCATCCCATATCCCCCCCTGATGAGGCTCATGAGGAGGGTTTCCGTTTGGTCGTCGGCATGATGTGCCAATGCACAGACCGTATATCCTTGCGTATCCAACAATTGTTCGAAAAAGGCATAGCGTAGGTTTCGAGCCACTAGCTGGAGCGATTCGCCTTTGGATTCGGCAACGGCCGACTTCGTATCAAAGCGAACCGCATGCAATCGTACCCCCAACTCCTCCGCATAGCGTCTCACCAAAGCCTCCTCTGCCTCCGAATCCTCCCCCCTCAATTGGTAGTTGCAATGCGCAATCCCCACCTCATACCCCAACCGATGCACAGCATGCAGCAACAAAACCGAATCGGGTCCGCCACTCACTGCCACCAATACTTTGGACGTTCGCACAGGCAAATCTGTGTGTGCTTCAATGGTGTGGGTTATCGTTTGTGCTATCTCTGAAAATCCGCGCACGGCTTCTAGTATTGAATGCTGATAAGATGGATGCAGTTAACGAAGCTACGAAAAATCTTTTTGCTGCCCGTCGGATTATGCGCTTATTTTCAATTCGGTTAGCGAAATCAACCCCATTTAGGGCTAATGATGGGGTAAAATGCCCCTTTTTAGGGGGATATACACAGGATAAGCGCATTTTTGTGCAGCCCCAATTCGTGATCGTGAATAGGGGCTGCACGCTTGTGCAGCCGTCATTCGTGATCGTGAATAAGGGCTGCACTTTTGTGCAGCCGCAATTCGTACGCGCGAATAAGGGCTGCACTCTTGTGCAGCCCCAATCCTGACGTGAGAATAAGGGCTGCAGACGTGTGCAGCCCCAATACTGACGTGAGAATAGGGGCTGCACACTTTTTGGGGAATTTGAGGGAAAATGGGTTTGTGGGGGAATTTAATTCGAATAGGCAAATGCAGCGATTGTTATCAAAAAGGTAATGGCTTATCAATGCTACATATTAAGCATTGCCTCCCAAAAATCCGCCCTCCCTTGCCCAATATCTCCTTATGCCAGAGCGATAGGCGCAATTTTAGCATTTCACAAACCCGCTAGGTTTTATACCTTAGCCCATTGATACGCGAATATAAAAACGTTATGAAGCATACCCTTTTTGTAGGCCGCATGGGTTGGCTATTGGCTTGGGTGCTGTTGTTGCCCTTATGCCTACAGGCGCAGTCGCCCAATTCGGGCAGCCTAAATGGGAAAATCATTGAGGTACTCAATGCCGATATCCTTACCTTCCAGAAGACAGGGGCTCGTTCGGCACAGAAGCTCATTGGCAATGTGCGCCTCCTCCATGATTCGACCTACTTCTATTGCGATAGCGCATACCTATACGACTTTGACAATTCCTTTGAGGCTTTTTCGCATATCAAAGCCGATATGCCAGATGGGTCGGTGATGACCTGTAAGCGCATGACCTATAGCGGAAATACGAAAATCCTGAAGGCATTCGACAATATTGAATTGGAGGATGGAGACGCTACCCTCCGCACCAATCGACTGATTTATTACCGCGATAAGAATTATGGGTACTACTCGGGCGGAGGCGAATTGCAGGACAATAAGAACCTCCTCACCAGCGAAAAGGGCTTCTATTATCCCGATGAGGATATGGCCTATTTCAAGGGGCGAGTCGAATTGGTGAATGAGGATTATACGCTTAGTACAGACACCCTTGGCTATAATACCCAAACGGAAACGGCTCGCTTCATGACCTACACCCGCATCAAAAGCGATGATAGTGAGATCATTACCTATGATGGGGAGTATGATACACGAAATGATGCGATTCGGCTGTTCGATCAAGCGCAAGTGAAGGATGATGAGTATGAACTAAAGGGGGATTCGCTTTTCTATGACAATGCCCGAAATGTGGGGATTGCCCAAGGCAATGTGACCTTGGATGAGACCGAGGGAGATATGACGGTCAGCGGAGGATATGCCGAATTTGACCGAAAGAACCATTCGAGTTTTGTGACCCGAAATGCCGTTGCCACCCAATCATTCGATGATGATACCCTCTATATCCTTGCAGATACGCTTTTTTCATTCGAGGATACCGTAGCCGATACCCGTACCTTCATTGCCTATCATAATGTCATTGTCTATATGAATGATATGCAAGGCCGAGCCGATTCATTGGTCTATCATTATAATGATTCAATCATTGAGCTATTTAATTCGCCTATTCTTTGGTCGGATGAGAGCCAACTTACGGGGGATACGATTCGGATATGGATGCGAAATAAGGAGGTGGATTCGATGTCGGTGAAGTACAATGGCTTTCTGGTATCGCAGGAGGATACCGTGGGCTTCAATCAAGTGAAGGGAAAACGATTAGAAGCCAAGTTTGAGGATAGCCAAATTCGATGGATGCATGTCATTGGCAATAGCGAAAATATTTACTTCACCAAGGATGAGGAGGATAAGTACCAAGGGATGAATCAGGCACAATCACAAGAGATGATTGTTTATCTAAAGGACAACAAAACCGAGAAGGTCGTCTTCCTCAAACAACCCGAAGGGGTATATAAGCCTTTCCATGAGATCGTATTTCAGACGAACGAACTCGATGGCATGAAGTGGCGAGTCGATGAACGCCCCGAAAAGCCTTCTTTCTGATTCGAATTGGGCAAAAAAAGATACGGTTGGGGTTTTGCCTGGCCCCAACCGTTTTACGTTACTAACGTAGCCCAAGTAATTCAGAGAAAAACAATAATTCTTCTCAAAAATGAGTAGTTTATAGCTAACGACTATCCAATAGTGTCTAGTCGGTAAGATCTCTTATTACGTGCATCTTCTTCACATATCGTCTATTTTCCGCTTCTAGCGTCACGATATATAAGCCCGATGGATACATATTCGTTTGAATATCAACTTGATTGCCTCCAGTGAGGAAACTTACAGGCTCTTGGCTGATGAGTCTACCGTCTAAGCCTCGAACGCTAAGGGTACCTGTTCCAGGGTTCTCGGCAAAGAAAGCCAAATGAGTTCGGTCTGAGCATGGGTTAGGGAACAAACTTAAGCCTGTAAGCCCTTCTGGAGCAGCAACAGCACTGCCTGCTTCATCTGCATTGGCATCTGGTGCAGAATCAATAGGCACCTTCACAGTCGCAACGTTGCTAGTAAGTAGAGAACTGAAAGGCAGGTAATTTCCGCTTTCATCTAGGACTACGAGGTTGCTGACGGATGCGGTTAAAGTACCATATCCCAATAGGTTACCTGCGCTTTGGATGTCCTCAATCGTTGCGATGATATCTATATCTACGACGGCGCCACTACCTTCACGGTTCAGGCCGTCAGTTGCTGTAATTCCTACGTGTATCTCTTGTGCTTCGGCATCGTGCTCCATGGCTGTCTCGACTCCATTGAACCAAGTTGAGTTGAGTTCGAGGGTAACACCAGAAGATTCGAATTCATATGCCAATGTAAATGAGATACTATATACCTTGTCCAAATCCGATTCATTTTCACCTTCCAAGAATAAGGTGTACTTCACAATTTGTGATTCTCCATTGTTAATCACATTACCCAATTGTCCTTGTAGATTGGCTATAATTCCGCCTGAGCCTGTAATCACAGGAGCCGAATGTACAGAGTTCAAATTCTGTAGTACCACTGCACCGTCTGCTGTAATGTCAATCGTTCCATTACCATCTGCATCTGCATGCTTGTGATCGACCATCATTCCAAGGTCATTCGGACTATTAAATGTTCCGTTCCAATCCGCAGAAGCTTGATCGCTATATGCAGTACTGGCATTGGATCGCGCTGTACCTGTGGTTCCATGCGCCTGTCCTATCCAGATATAATCCAACATATTGACTTCGCCATCCGCATTCACATCTCCAGCCCACACACAACCCGAAGTAAGGGTCACGACTACATCATCCGAAGCGGAACTCCCACATACATTCGAAACAGCCACCGTATAGGTATCAGAACTGGTTGCGGTATATTTCATGTCTGTTCCTAGTACCGTTCCACTTGCGTCTGTCCATTGATATTGTAGGCCTTCAATGCCAGCATTGAGAACATGCGCATCTGCACAACTTGTGAAATCTGCCCCTAGATCAACTGTTGGCGTTGGATGGATATAGATGCTCTTTACATAGGTATGCTGAGTCGATCCGTTACCCGCCAATAGACTCACATTATGTGCACCTGAAGTTGTGAAGGTATAATCTAAATCGGTAGTTGTACCTACACTCACTCCATCCACAAACCATTCGAAGGTATTAGAGCCTGTTGAAGTATTGTCGAAGTTTACGGTTGCTCCTTGGCAAATGTCATAGGTTCCTACACTGAATGAAGCACTTGCATTGGCAAACAATACTCCGATTCCATCTTGTGTACCCACCCAGACATTGTCCGAATCATCTATATCAATGGAATGCACTTGGCTATTCGGCAGAACCGAATTGCTGGCTGTATGAACCGTCCAAGTCACATCATCAAATTGTACCAATCCTGAAGTTGAAGGAGCATTGGTCGATACGTCCCAGCATCCAATCCACTTATTGCCTGCTTGGTCTACTGCCAATGCGTGTATTGCATCCGTAGACAAGCTCGAATTCGCAGAAGTATATACTTGGCAATTTGCAGGATCGAACATAACGAGACCCGCCATAGTTCCTACCCATACATTGCCATTTAATTCCGTCGCAATTGCCTGTACACGATTGTCCGTCAAGCCAGAATTCGTCTTGGTATAACTTGTCCATTGGCTTCCGTCATATTCCATCAATCCGCCTTCTGTCCCGACCCATAGATCTCCTTGATGGTCAACACTCAGGGCATTGACTTGGTTATGCAACAATGTACTGTTGCCTGTTTGATAGATTGTCCACGTTGTACCGTCGATATGCGCCAATCCGAGGTCTGTTCCAACCCAAATTCCGCCATTCGCATCCGCTACAACGGCATTGACCGCATTCGAAGGCATAGCCGAATTACCTGCATCATAGCCCGTCCAATTACTCCCATCAAACAGCTGCAATCCTGCATTCGTCCCTACCCATTGCTTGCCATCATTCGCGATTGCCATAGCACTCACGACTGTACCTGATGCACTAGCTGCTCCTACAAAAGTCGCTGTTGGCGTTGAGTAGGCACATTGGGTCTTATTCAACCGAACGAACGAAGCACCTTCCATCGCCCAAAGATGGCTTCCATCATTGGCGACTAAGCCTACCGTATTGCCCGTCGCGACATTCATCCATGCTGGGCACATCACCGAATTCGACGCAATTGCTGCACCCAAATCTATGATTCCGCCCGCAATCGACACACTCATCAAGGCACCCGTCCGACGTGCGCCCGCCATCATTAGATCCGTTACTTCTCCACTATTGAGCGCAGGAAACTCGCTCATAAGCAATGCCAATCCTCCCGTTACGAAAGCCGTAGACATGGAGGTTCCGCTCAATGATCCGTAGCTAGCATTCGGCAATGTACTGTATATATCCAATCCTGGTGCGATGATATCTACATTCGTCAAGCCATAATTCGAGAAGCTAGCGAGATTGCCCGAAGCATCGCATGCTCCAACCGAAATCACATTCGCCAAATCAAAGCTTGAAGGATAAGCAGGTGAGGCGCTGTTGTCGTTGCTGCTATTCCCCGCAGCCGCTACAAACAATTGCCCATCAGCATCCGCCAATGCAATTTCGTCATACAATGCTTGGCTATACGCACCTCCCCCCCAGCTATTGTTCGTCAAATCAACGCCTTTGTCACGCGCATATGCCAATGCTGGTAAAATAGTTGTCAAAGAACCGACTCCATTGGCATCAAATGCCTTCAGAGCCATCATTTCAATATCCCAGTTCATTCCTGCGATACCTATTCCGTTATCTCCTTTTGCTCCAATGACACCCGCGATGTGCGTACCATGTCCATTGTCATCAAAAGGGTTGTTGTCATTATTAACGAAGTCCCACCCAACGAGATCATCCACATATCCATTTCCATCTGCATCTATCCCATCTAGGTCACCTGAATCTAGCTCCCACGCACTCCCATTCCATTCAATGGTTTTTCCATCTCCATCTGCATCTTCAGCTAGGTTTTGCCAGATATTCTCAGCTAGGTCTTCGTGCATATAGTCTATCCCTGTATCAATAATTCCTGCAACCACACTTCCTCCCGTCTGATTATCCCATACAGCACTTATGTTCACATCAAATCCAACTATCCCTCCATTTTGCCCTGTATTCGAGAGCCCCCACTGATGAATCAGCTGCGGATCGTTAGGCGCATACAAAGCTCCATATGTATAATTGGGCTCAGCGTACTCAATCTCAGGCGATTGGTTCAAGTTATCAATTAGATTATGAACCGTTACTTTTTGGCCTTTCCACTCAAGAGATTCGGGCAAACGCCAAATATCTTGGTTTTCTCTCTCACTCATTTCTATGAGCGTCGCATTGGTTTTTTGCAACAATTGCTGCCGAGCATCAACTGTTGACGGAGTATGAGCATATTTTACGATAATATAATCACTTCTAAACGAAGTGGCAGGGTCATTTTGCGCTTGGAGCATCCAAGGTACCGAAAGCATAAATAGCATCCAGACGATGGCAAACGTCTTTAACTGTCGAGTTCCTTTCATCATAATTCCTTAATGGGCATTAGGTTTGGCATAAAATAAACAGCAATTGCATGCGTAAAGACTACCAAATCATTCCTCAACCATACAGTAATCCTGGAACTTATGGATTTAAATACTACACCTGAATCAAAGGCAAATGCTTAATACGTTTCGTTTTTTCTACTTTCTTAATTTCTATTGTTCGAGTTGATTCCTTAATTACACTAGCATGGGTTGATTCCTTAACTTAATAGTTCAAACATACATGTCACAACAAATATCAAAGCTATTCTTTCATATAAAAGTAACCATACAAAACGCCTTACAATAAGAGCAAGCTAATTCTACGACATCTGAAGTTTCGTTCAGCTTTATTTTAGGAAATATCTTCATAAGCATAGGGGAAAGGCCTTATGAACATGGTTACTCTATACGTTTCATCCTAAATTATTACTTAATCTTTCTACTTGGGCAGTTAATTCCTTCCATACAAAAGTAGCAAACAGCCTTAGCGCATAATAATACTTTTGAAAGCTATTCTGATAAATCTATTGACATTATTACAAATGTTGTAATATATAAAACACTATATATCAAACTTTTAAGTATGCCTTCTAAAAAACATATATACCAAGAAACGAGAGGAAAAATAAAATAAATACATATTTGGTATCTATATTTTAAAAAAATCTACTATAAATAGAATATACCATAGCAATCAGAAGGCTCTTTTATCTATTATCAATTTGGTCAAAACGGTATTCGGATTAAGAAATAGGCAGAAAATATTCTCATTAAAACTAAAACGAGTGAGAGAGAGCATCCGTGCTCTCTCTCACTCGTTTTAATGGTAATTTCTTAGGGGAATAAAAAGAAATACGGCCGGGTGTTTGCCGAAACCCGACCGTCAGCTTTTACTAACGTAGCCCAAGTAATTCAGATGAAAACGTTTGTATTCCCAAACTTTATATCTTTAAGTCTTACGACTTTTAGTCTCTTTTCTTTTCGTCTTCCTCTCCACGACTCCGCATGATTTGCATCTTTTTTACGTATCGTTTTGATTCGACTTCCAATTCAACGAGGTACAAACCTGGGGTATATCCACTCGTGAATAGTTGTATTTGATTCTGACCAGCATAGAAACTTACTGCTTGGCGATTCACCAATCGGCCATCTAGGCTGCGAATCATGAGGGTTCCTGTTCCTTGTCGTTCAGCTTCAAAAGCCAAAGACGCTTGTGTCGTACAAGGATTAGGATATAAATTCAATCCTGAAAGAACGTCTACTTCAGTTGGAGTCACCAACTCTGTTTCACTGTCATCTTCATCCTCTTCTGTAGGGGGTTCAATTGGTACTTGAACCGTTGCTGTTGAATTTGTCAAGAAGGAATTCATAGGTAAATAATTTCCGTCCTTATCCAACACAACAAGATTACTTACAGAAGCCGAAAGCGTTACATATTGCAATAGGTCTCCGCCTCCTTGGATATCTTCAATGGTTGCAATGATATCAATGTCTGCAACTGCTCCTTTACCCGTTCTATTCAGTCCATCAGTTGCCGTCATTCCAACATATGCTTTTCTCTTAGTGAAACTATTGAGAATCTGAGATTCTGTATTTGTATACCATGTAGAGGCATCATTTAAGTTCGCGTCTGTAGATGTGAATTGATATTCTAGCTCAAACGCAATCCCATATACATTGTCCAAGTCAGTATCATTCGCTCCACTAAGGTTAAGGACATAGTTTACAATTTGCTCGCTTCCTCCATTAATTTTATTTCCTAATTGTGCTTGTAGACTTGCTACAACCCCTCCTGAGGCAGGAAATACAGGAGCTGAATGAACCGAATTAATATTTGCAAGAACAACATCTCCATCCTCTTCAGCACTTATTTCACCATCTCCATCTGCATCTCCATGCTTATGATTAACGGTTTGCCCAAGATCATTCTGGCTAGCGAAACTTCCGCTCCAATCAGAAGAACTTTGTGAGGCATAATCTGTAGAGGCATTCGAACGACTAGATCCCGTTTCTCCATCCACTTGCCCTAGCCAGAGGAAATCAATCATATTTACTTCTCCATCTGCATTCACATCCCCAGCCCAAACACAGCCAGGTGTGATAGATATATTAATCATATCCATATCAGAGAATCCACATACATTGGAAGCCATAAGGGTGTATGTATCTGCCCGTGTAACGGTGTACTTCATACCGTCTCCTACGACTATCCCATTTCCGTCTGTCCATTGGTAATTAAGACCATCCATGCCTGCATGTAAGATAATGGCATTGGCACATTCTGTAATGTCTGGTCCTAAATCTACTTTTGGAATAGGATGCACATATATGTCTTCTGCATACTTGCTTTGTCCTCCAGCGTTTTGTGCAATCACACAAACGTTATAGAGCCCTGGATTGGAGAAAGTATAATCAAGATCTGCATTCGAACCAACAAGGCTTCCATTTACATACCATTGGAAAGAACTCGACCCCGTAGATGTATTCATGAAGCTTACTTGATTCCCTTCACATACTTCTGATTCGGCTCGTTCGAATGAAGCATTAGAAGATGCAAAGAAGACTCCGATTCCGTTTTGGGTACCTACCCACACATTATCAGATTCATCTACATCAATAGAATAGATGGTATTGTGAGGTAATTCTGAGTTGTTAGTCTTATATTTTGTCCAATTTCTTCCATCGAACTTGACCAACCCCCAAATAGAGGGAACGAGTGGGGTAAACATGAAGCAAGCCATCCACTTATTACCTTGTGCATCGACTTCCAAGCTTCGAACACCATATAGAGGCATATCCGAATTTCTGGGGTTGTAGACTTGCCAATTGACACAGTCATACATTACAAGGCCTTTATGTGTACCTAACCAGACATTTCCATTGTCTTCTGCGGCAATTGCTCTAATTCGACTATCGGGTAATCCAGAGTTATACTTTGTATAGACACTCAAAGAACCGTTTGTATACTTTAACAATCCTCCTTCTGTACCTATCCACACATTGTTCATTTTATCAACTTCAATGTCATGGACACGATTATGGGGCAAAGAACTATTGTTTTTATCATAGATGGTCCAGTTCGTTCCATCAAACCATGCAACTCCTGCATCCGTCCCAATCCAAGCATTTCCCTGCTTATCAATAGCAATTGCATATACTTTATTGGAAGGCAAAGAGGAATTATCCATATCATAATTTTGCCAACCAAACCCATCGTATATACCTACTCCTCTATTGGTACCAACCCATGCTCGGCCATCTTCACTAACAGCAATTGTGTTGAAATATGCCTGACTACTATGACTGCCATAACTACCATAAGAGTAATGATGGTGGCCTCCATTATCGTCATCGTCGTCATCATCGTCATCATCATGATTTGCAGTCTCTCCAATAGAATAGAAAGAAGTATGCGTTGTAGATTGCGTGCATTGGTTTTTATTGAATCGAATAAGCGAGTCCTCCATTACAGCCCACAGATAAGGGCCATCATTTGCGAGGGTCGAAATCTCATCATAACCTGTAGGGGCATTCATCCAATCAGGACATAGAACAGAGCTTGGCTTTAAGGCAGCAGCGATATCTAGTATTCCTCCCGCAATAGAAAGATTGACCAACTCACCAATACTTTGCACCTTAGAAATCATCAGGTCGCGAATATCACGAAGATCCCGATCAGGATATTCAGCAATCAACAAAGCCAGTCCTCCCGATACGAAGGAAGCTGCCATTGAGGTTCCACTTAAAGAACCATAGGCATTATTCGGCAATGTGCTGTAAATATCCGTTCCTGGTGCAACAATATCTACGTTTGTAATTCCATAGTTGGAATAGCTTGCCAATTCTGCATCGGAATTACTCGCTCCAACTGCAATAATGTTCTCTAGGTCAAAGCTTGCAGGATACGCGGGAAGTTCACTATTATTACTTCCACTATTTCCCGCCGCAGTCACAAAGAATTGACTTTCTTCATTCTGCATAGAGATTTCATCAAACAATGCTTGGCTGTATGCTCCGCCTCCCCAGCTATTGTTGGAGATACGTACTCCTTTTTTTCGTGCATATTCTAAGGCAGGGAGAATAGAAGATAGAGAACCAGATCCATCTTTATCGAATGCTTTCAAAGCCATCAATTGAATTTCCCAATTGATTCCAGCGATTCCTATACCGTTATCTCCTTTTGCACCAATTACTCCAGCGATGTGTGTTCCATGACCATTATCATCAAATGGATTATTGTCATTATTCACAAAATCCCACCCAATTAAATCATCTACATAGCCATTTCCATCATCATCTTTGCCATCTAGGTCACCTGGATCAAGCTGCCAAGTATTGCCCACACGTTCTATAGTATGACCATCCCCATCAGCATCTTCGTCCAAGTTTTGCCAGATATTATCCACTAGATCCTCGTGCATATAGTCGATACCTGTATCAATCACGCCTGCAATGATATTTCGATTTCCTCTAGTCTTGTCCCACACATCCACTACACTTAGGTCGAAACCTGCAAGGCCACCATTTTGCCCTGTATTTTGCAAAGCCCACTGCTTATCAAAATTTGGGTCATTAGGAATATACAAAGAACCATACTCGTAATCTGGTTCTGCATATTCTACTTCCGGTAACTGATTTAAATTGTCAATGAACGATTGTATTTCTACTTTTTTTCCTTTCCATTCTAAGTCCTTCGGTACGTTCCAGATTTCTTTTCCCTCCGCAAGGACATAGCTAGAAAAGCTTGCTTTTGTATGCGATCTAACTAACTTTCTTCTCTCTTGAGGTAACTTTGAGTCTTTGTATTTAACAATGACACTTCCTTTTTTATAAGGTTCTGTTATGGTTCTCTGGGCAGTTACTATACCAGGCAGGGTAACAAATAACAATATCCAGATAGTGGCAAACGTCTTCAAATATCCTTTTACTCTGGTCATAACACTTTACGGGCTTTAAATTACTTTAATCTTATAAACGTCATAAAAGTATGATAGACAGCTTTCCCGAAATAAGCACGTGTTATGAAAGATCCCCTTTTGTACTATAAAAACGATGAACTATATGTTGAAATAAAAATGAATGATTACAATTTTTGATGTTTTCCTGATGATTCTGAATCTCTCGCTTAAGAATGATTGATTACACTAGACAGGTTAGGCCACATTAGAATAGATAATAATAGGAGTCTCTATATTACACTTCATTCGTACATATCGAATAATACCCAAGGCATCCAAAGAAGTATGTAATGAAGGAGATAAATTTTTGTATAGAGAAACATTATTTACAATGAATACTTGAAATCCTTCTTGATGCAATACTTGTTGTACTGCCTTGAGCATAGGAGGGTTCTCTGAAGATTTGACACAAGTTTTCATAATCTTTTTGGGCTTACATTAACTAGGCAATAATTGTTTTCCTTTTCTGATATGACAAAGGTATACCGCTTTTTAAGCTTTTTATAATACTTTTAAAGTCTATTCTGACAGATATAAAATGATCAATATTTACAAAAATTATCATATACACCTATATATCATGTATTTACAGAAATAATTTCCAGACAAATCTATCCCAAAAAGACAAGCTATCTACAAAGGCTTTAATTAATTATCCCATTTTGTGAAAAAATTAATCTCTAAACTCCGATTGACAAATAACAACAGTATCTCCAGAAACAAATTCTTTACGAGCATATCGTAACAGTTCGATTGCATCTAGTACTGGAATATACTTCTTTGAGTTTGACTTCTTTTTGTGTTCACGTTCATTAACTAAAACGACCTTGTATCCTTCGTCCACAAGGATTGCTTTAACCGAATTCACCATAGAATTATTCTCTGGTGCGATGGCAACTATGTTTTTCTCTTTTCTCATGTCCAAATCAGCTTAAGGGTAAATACAGTACAATTTTTCGCTTATAATACTTTCTTATCTGAGTACAATTCCTGTTTATTTAAGTTTCAGTGTGTAAACATCTATAAATCAGGGTATAGTTAAATGGGAATTGAATAAATAGTAAGCAATACCTCACTTATTCTCATGCAGCAATTCTCCAGATTCCTTTTTCAGCTGTAGTCAATACTATAACAGTGTTCTTTGTGCAATATCTTTTAACAAAACGAATTACTTCAAGCGCATCTTTTTGTAAAGTAATCATTGCTCCAGAGCCATATATATTTCTATCTACGGATACATCATATCCTTGCTCTAGCAATGCATGCTGAACTGCGTAAATCATTGCCGCATTCTCATTTTTGATAGAAAAAGTATATGCTTTCATATGGCTACTAATTAAAGGTTTCGGCTTTTGCTCTATTACAAAAGTAGTATGATTATATACATATATGTAAGACTTTTAAAAGCAAATCTGACATAAAAAAAAGCAAACATAAAAGCATAATAGCATATAATACCATTATTATCAGTTATTTACACATAAAAAAACCAATCTAAAAACAAAAAATAAGACACATACTTAAATTACATTTAAAAAAATATGTAATACACATAAGGTATATTAATGTTAAATTAATATATAAATATCTCATAATACGCTCATTCGTATGGCAAACGGTATACAAATGATCGTTTTGAGGAATGATAATATAGATGCCTAAGTAGCTTAATTTATTCACCATAAATGCCACTAAAAAAACCTATATTTGTATACTAGCCTTACCTAGCGGTCGTGAATTTTGTTTAAACGCCCACTGCCAACTCAGATGAAACAAAGCAAACTAATAGACATACTAAGCACCCTGTCCACAACTGAAATCAATCGATTTGAGAAATATGTAACCTCTCCTTATTTTAATGTGCACCAAGATACGATTGGGCTCTTTCGGGTCTTAAAAGATTATTATCCAGATTTCCATGAAAACGATGTAAGAAAAGAAACGATTTTCGAACGTTTATATCCAGATAGTCCTTACGATCGAGAAAAACTTTATACACTCAAGAAGTATCTAGTCAAACTACTGTATGATTTTCTCGCTGTAGAAGCCACACAAAAAGACACAGCGTATCAAAATGCACTGCTAATAGCAGATTTATTAGGACGTCGATTGAACAAATATGTTCCTAAACTATTATCAGAAGCAGAAACAGAATTAGAGAAGGGACGTCATACGATGAAGTATTACTTCCATAAATTTAATTTTGCCTTTCACTCTCTTAGTCTGGGAACAGCGAAACAAAACCGCTCTACTAAGCATAGCTACCAAGGGATGCTCAATCAATTGGACTACTTCTTTATCACCGCCAAACTCAAATATGCCTGTGAGGTGTTAAATCGAAGTAAAGTAGTTTCTTCCAATGAGCAAATCCGTCTATTAGATGCAATCTTGGCCTTGTGTGAGAAGGAAAGCTTTGATGAGATTCCTACGGTAACGATTTATTATCAAACCTATAAAATGCTTTCAGAAAAGGATGGGGAGCCATTTTATAAAAAACTAAGGGCAAAAGTAAATGAGAATATTGATCTCATGCCTAAATCAGATTTGATCAATCTATACATATTTATGATCAACTTCTGCTTTAGACGTACACGCGTTGGGAAAGCCCATTTCATGAGAGATGTATTCGAGTTATATCAAGAAATGTTGAAATACGATCTCATATTTGTTTCAGCTTCTACAGGTGCTATTCATTATAAGAATATAACGACAATTGCCCTCAAACTTAAAGAATATGAATGGGTTGAAAAGTTTCTAAAGAAGTATGCAAAGCGCCTAGACCCGTCCCTCAGAACAGGAGTTCAGTATTATAATTTAGCCAACTTATACTTTACCCAAGGATTATATAGTAAGTCCTTACGCCATCTCCAAAGAGTGGAGTTTATTGACCCATTCTATCGTATGAGCTATAATATATTACTCCTCAAAACCTACTATGAATGTGATGAAATTGAGCCTCTGCTCTCTCTATGCAGTACTTTTAGCACATTCATTAGACGTAATAAAACCATATCAGAAAATGTGAAGCCTTCTTATCTGAACCTAACCAAGTTTTTAAAAAAGCTCTATCAGCACAAACATAATCCCCGTAAGAAAAACCCTCTGATTCTCTACCAGAATATATTTGAGTGCAAGCAATTAGTAGAGCGAAACTGGTTATTTGCTAAAACTCTTGAATTAGTACCAGAGCCCACCCCTATTTAACCACAGAAAGCAAGACTTTCCCTCTCGCATGTTTAGAATCAATATGCCTATGGGCAGCTTGTATATCCTCCAATGGGAATACGCTATCAACAATTGGCTTCAGTTTTCCAAATTCGACCCACTCCTTGATAAGGTTGAGGTCTTTGGTATTGGGTCTAACGATGGTCACACATGCCCGTTGTATAGGAAGAAAGCGGGTGAGAAAAACCAAAATAAAACGTTGAAAGGTCGGAATCAAGGTTACAAAGCGGCCTTTAGAAGTGAGTCGCTTACGTACAGTCCAATAATTAGCTCGGCCAAAGACTTGGTAGAATATGTCGAATTTCAAATCTGTCTGAAAGACATTTGTATCTTGATAACTCAAAGTATAATCTGCTCCTAACTCTTTACAAAAAGCGAGATTACGTGTACTGCTAATACTCGTAACGACTAGCTCCATCTCTTTGGCAATTTGAACAGCAACCGAACCCACTCCTCCAGAAGCAGCCTGTATACAAACATGCTCTCTTGCTTTTGCCTGTGCATCATCTCGTAATGATTGTAAAGCAGTAAGCGATACCAGAGGCAAAGCTGCTGCCTCTTCAAAACTCAGGTTTTTAGGCTTCAGAACAAGAGTATTCGCTGGCGCTTTTAGGTATTCCGCAGCAGCCCCTCCGTACAAACCATCAAGAAACCCAAAGACTTCATCATTTGGGTTTAGATGAGTCACATTCGCACCAACTTCCACTACTACACCCGAAAAATCAAATGCCGTTTGTTTGGGGAACTGATTGCCTGATACAATTTTGAACAATCCCTTTCGAATGACAACATCTTTAGGATTCAAAGCTGCTACATAGACCTTAATCAATACTTCATCCGCTCCTATTTGAGGTATGGGCAAATCTGTCATCTCTAATACACTTTCATCCCCATATTGCCGATATATAATCGCCTTCATACGAACTATCTCAATAAGGTAACATTGCCAAATCGCTTCACGCTAATCTCTTTCAAGTCTCGTACTCCTGTATATTCTAGTACCCATACATAAGAATCAACAGGACAAGCCTTCCCATCATTCGTCAAGCCATTCCACCCATCCATACTATTGCTTTCATGTACTACTTTGCCCCATCTATTATAGACCACCAAATGGGCATTCACAATATTACAGAAGTATACAGGCTTAAATACATCATTATGGTTATCTCCATTCGGGCTAAATGCATTTGGCATATATACCTCACAGAAACAATCCACAAACTCTAGTCGGACGCTATCTTGATATACCCCACAATGATCTGTGACTCTCACTATGTACCCATCCGTCTGCTCTGCCAAATAAATAGGGGTACTACTCGAATCTTGCCAAATATAAACCGCATTAGGTATTCCAATATCTGCATTCAGCTCCAATTGACTTCCTATGCAAAGCGTAGAATCATTGCCAAGCTCTAAAACCCGTGAAGATTCATACATAACCTCTATGGCATCGGTTGTTGAACAAGCATTATTTGCAACCACTACTTCATAAAAACCTGAGCTTGTAACCGTTAGAAATTGTTGGTCAGCACCTGTATTCCATGTATAGGTGATCCCCTCTTCTCCCGCATCCAATTCAAGACGAGCCTCTGGGCACAAAGTAGTGTCTTGACCAAGACTTACAATCGGGGGAGCCTCATAAGAAACGAGAATACTATCTACAGCGAGTCCACATTGATTAGATACTTGTACAGAGTATAAGCCTGCTTGCCCTACAGTTAAAGTCGGTTGGATACTTCCAGTATTCCAAAGGTAGGCAGTTGTTCCCACACTCATAAACGCTGCATCTAAAGGTAGATTTGCCCCCGCACATAGGATTGTATCATTCCCCAATTCGACTGTAGGCAGGGCTTCATAAGAGATAATGGCAGTATCTCGGGCGATTCCACACACATTCTCAATAGCGACCCAATAGGTTCCACTAATACCTGAAACGGTATACATAGGACTTGTTGTAGCATCTTGCCATGTATAGGAAATCGAGCCGACGGATGGTAGACTAACATCCCAGCTAACTTCATAGCCTGGACACAACAAAAGATCAGAGCCAAGGCTAACAGTTGGGTTATCTTCATACAATACATGTAAGGTATCGCTAGCCATCCCACACATATTCGCAATATCCACCCAATAACTTCCTACAGTATCAATGAGAAGGCTTGTAGCTGTACTACCATCCTGCCAAACATACGTTGTCGGACTAATTCCTGCAAAAGAAGCATCTAATAATAAAGTCGTAGATGGACACAGAATCGTATCGGCTCCCAAATCCAATGTAGGAGCATTTTCAAACAATAAACTCACCGAATCTCGTACTACCCCACAACGATTCGAAACCTCCGCCCAATAAATCCCATCTGTATTTGCGGTATAACTCAGCGTATTGGAACCATCTTGCCATAGACATATAATAGGTTCCGTACTAGGGAAGCTGACATCCCATTGAACAGATTGCCCCGCACAAAGCATGCTATCATTGCCCAAATTAACTGTAGGATACACCTCATATAATACGACTAGGCTATCCTCATCCATCCCACAGAAATTACTCACCTGAACCCAATACTTATCGGCGCTATCAACCGAAAAGCTGGTTCCAAGTGTGCTATCAGACCAAAGGTAGGTAGTTGGGGTAATACCGATGAAGGTTGCATCTAAAGGAAGGACGTCACCTGTACAAAGTATCGTATCAATTCCAAGATTAACCGTCGGAATGCTTTCGTATTCTACCTCAATACTATCACTGATAGTCCCACATAGATTTTGTATATCAACCCAATATAAACCTGGCGCATTAGCCAAATAGGTAGGATTATTTGTGGCATCATGCCATGTATAGGTTGTAGAGCTCACACTTGGGAAGGTTGCGTCTATTACGAAAGAGGCTCCAGGGCAAAGGATAGTATCTGCGCCAATATCTACAACAGGTGTTGGTATATTTTCAAACAAAACATATATATCGTCAGTAGCTGAGCCACATTGGTTCGTAAGTTGAACCGAATACAAACCTGAATCCGCAATCGAATAAGTTGCAGTAGTGCTACTGTCTTGCCAAAGATATTCGGTAGTTGTTAGACTAGTGAAAGTCGCATCTAAATCCAACGTATCTCCTACACATAATAAGGTATCTTGTCCGAGGAAAACAGTAGGAGGATTATCGTACAAAATGAGAATAGAATCCCTATCTGTTCCACATTGATTCTGCACTTCTGCCCAATATACCCCACTCACACTCGCATTAAAAATGTTCCCTATCGTTCCATTTTGCCAAATATAATTGGTAGGCGAAACACTATTAAAACTTGCATCAAGGGAGATAATTTGACCAGTACATGGAATCGTATCCGCCCCCAAATCTACTGTAGGTACAACCTCATAAGGAACCACAATCGAATCCGTCACCATCCCACATACATTAGAAACCTCCACCCAATACATTCCAGAATCTCCAACCGTCAAACTCGGGGATGTATTTCCATCTGACCATAGATAAGCAGTGGGCGTAATTCCTGTAAAACTCGCATCCAAAGGCAATATATCTCCTGTACAAAGAATTGTATCATTGCCTAAGCCAACAGAGGGAAGCGCTTCTAACTGTATAGCAATGGAATCGCGGGTTGTACCACATATATTCAACACATCTGCCCAATAGACTCCTGCGGCCGAAACCGTTTGCGTAGCTGCGGTCGAGCTATTTTGCCAAAAATAAACATTAGGAGTAAGCCCTGCATAAGTTGCATCCAAGGTAATACTGGTTCCTTGACAAATAATGGTGTCATTACCAAGGTCTATTTGAGGCGGAAGCTCATATTCGAATTGAACCGTATCCGAATTGGAACCACACACATTGCTCACATCTACCCAATAGGTTCCCGAATCTGTAACCGTCAAAGCAGCCCCTATACTTCCATCAGACCAACTATAATCCACAGGCAATATCCCTCCAAAGGTCGCATTCAATACCTCCACATGGCCTTCACATACTAGGGTGTCATTGCCTAAATTAACAGAAGGAATAGCATCATATTGAACATCAATGCTATCGCGAAACAGTCCGCATTGTTCAGCTCCCTCCACCCAATACGTACCTGGGCTAGTAACCGATATACTTGCCCCTGTACTCCCATCTGACCACAAAAGGCTATCAAAGGCCACAATATTCGCGGAAAGTCCCATACTTTGACCTGGGCAAAGAGTGGTGTCTGCGGGGAGGCTCAATTCAGGTATAGTATGAATATTCACCAAGACAGTATCTGAAAGTACACAATTGCCACTGGTAACCTCCACCCAATATAAACCCGAGTCTGTAACAGCCAAAGAAGGGTTGGTCGAACCATCTGACCATAGATACGTATTGCCAGTATTCCCAGCATCCAACGTAATGACATCCCCCTCACACCCAAAAATCTCTTCATCTCCTAGGTCAAGTGACTCATAGCCCGAGAAGTAGCCATATACCGAACTTCCACCAAGGTTATGCAGAATTGCGAGGTGAAACACTCCTGTTGTATTCTCTAGCAGGTTCACCCCGATAGGTACTTGTCCTGTAGAGTTCATATTGAGTCGAGCGGCAACCCAGTTGGGGGCACCAGGTACAGGGGCAAAACTTGCTCCCGAGATAATCCCTGCGTTTCCATTGAGGAGAAAATTATTTTGGTTACCCGCAGAGGTGATAAGCATCATTGTAAAGCTAGAGGTAGTTGTACGAACGAAGCGAGCTGCATTCGAGCCTGTACAATCAATATGAGGCAATAAAGTACTCCCCAATTCACTACCCGAGCCCGACACATGCAACACATATACAGGCTCTGTTGCTTGAATTGACATTGAGTTCCCAGGAATTCCTGTAGAGAACATTTGCCCTGCATTCAAGGTTGCCGCAGGCCCCCCGCTTCCATTTAGAAACACCTGTGTGTTATTAGCAGTCGCAAGGATATATACATTCTCTATATTGGCAAGCCCTCGCACCACCACATAGTCTGTTCCCAATTGATCCACAGGTACAAGTTGGTCTCCTGCGAGATCCCACCCTCCTCCACCTGGCGGCCGAATGGAATCATCCGAAATCGTAATCGCAATAGGCTTATCCGAAACTACACGCGAACCTGCCAAGGTTCCTCCTGAACCTGTATTGGTTGCACGAACAGAAAAACTTTGCCCACGATTTAAGGTGATAGTAAAAGGGACATTCGCAGGGTGCCCAATCACATTCTCCGTTGGCGTAATCGTAATTGTCGTATTGTTTTCCGTTGCCACGATTTCAAAGGACTCTGAACCATGTTGGTTATAAAATGTATTTTGGGAAGGAATAAAGAAGTCTACCCCTAGGGCAAAATTCCCCTTCAAAGGAAAAATACCTGGATTATTATGGTGAGCGACCTCATAATAAGCAGAGACAGGAGTTGTAGACGTAATATGAATCCCTCTATCTAATATAGTATTAGCAGGATTATTCTCAATGATATTTATATGTGGAGTCAGATTAACCGTTTGAAGGCTATTGGGAGTTAAGTTAACAACTATAGGCGTAAAACTCGGATTTGCTGGCAAGGCAATGGTAACGGTAGCGGGTTGGTTATGGGTAGAAAGTCTCACATAAATGGGTCTATCTCCGTGAGCACTTGAAACTTCAGGTGCCACAAACCAAAATTCAGTATCAGCTTGCGACCAAACGCTAAGGGGCAGAAAGAGCAATATAAAGCAAAAAACAGATAATATCTGAATGAAAGATAGAGGTTTGTACATAAGAAAGAAGGCTTAGGCGTAAAATATGTAAAAGAACCCTCCCCACAACGGCCTACCGCTCTAGACAAATATACACAAGCCTTTGTTCTTTCTTTGCTATCTCTGCTGTAAATTATGTGTATTTTCTATTCATCAGGGGCAGAAATCACATTATTCTCCTCTCCTGGCGCATCTTCTTGGGGCGGGATTTCTACTGCTTTAACGCCCATTAAGTCTGTAACAATTTGTGGATGCACCTCTTCTTTATACAATTCTTTGGTGAGCGTCTTGAAATGCTGGCTCGCAGAAGCAAGTAACTCCTCCCAATGTGCGGGAGCGAAAGAGGTCGTAGCTTCCTCATGTGCCTTCCATAGAGCGTAGAAAAATAGTCCACCATAGCGTTCATCTAAGCGCGAGAGTTCATGAGGGGATGCACTCCCCACCCAAATATGTCCCCTTGCTTTGGTATAAAGTTCTTGGTAGCGTTCGGCCTCAATCTTTTGTTCTTTGAAAGGGTCAATGCCAGGATGAAGAGATGCTAGATTGGGTCGGTACAATACCCCTTCTAAGGTATTGTTACATGCTTCGACAATCCCAAGGGTCAATCGCACATTCGCCCCATCCAATTTTTCCTTAATCTCTTTGGCATGCAAGGCCATTGTATAATAGTCTTCTTCCGCATACCAGCCTGTTTCCGAATTACCTGCTAACAATTGAGGCCATTGATCCGCATCCGTTTGGTCTTCGTATCGGAAACCATGTCCCATATAGTAAAACAGAATGGCATCATTGGGTTTGGCTACTGCCAGTACCTCCTCTAATTTTGATAGGATATTCTCCTTCCCAAAATCATTGCCCGAGCAATCATAGGTCTTAACCACCAAATCTGTTTGTTTATTAATCCGTTTCACCCAGCGCTTAAACTTCACCTGTGTCATCCCAATCAGCCCTCCAAGCATTCGATCCTTCTTGGCGAAGCATGAAACAACATGCAAGGTTTCCTTCTCTTGGGCTTGCGCCATTGTCAGTGAACAAGCAGTCCAAAGGATTAACAACCAAACGGTCATCATTCTTTTCATGGGTATATGTCTTTTATATAGATGGTACGCTAATTTTTACGTTAATGTATGGATTCCTCTATTGGAAACAGGCTTTGAACAAAGGCCAATAAACCCGATTCCTCTATATTGAAGGAGGTCAATACCTCCTTTCCTTTTAGCACAAATAACGCCTGTTTGCACCGACGTGAAAACAATACGATTAAATTGTCCTTTCCGTGTTGGAATTGAAACGCGAACTCAGGAGAAAAGTTACATAGGCTTACCCCTGACAAATGATAATTTTCGGTATTCAGGAGTATATCCTGCAATTTCTGTTGCTGGTCAGAAGAAAGAATGTCACTTGTATTCTTCAATCCGAATTCGTGTATCCGTTCTACGTCTGCTTCGGGAGCGACATATTGCACCGTATACCCTACCACTTCCTCTGGCGTATCCATGATTGCCACCATTTCCTTAGACAGTTCCTGTTGTAAAACATCCTTAGAGGTCTCATTCGTAGAAGCAATATGCCTATCAGATTGTAGGCCACGTATTTCGGCTATCCTTTTACAACCCACACACATAAATAAACAAAGAAGGAAGCAGTAAATACACGCTCTTTTCATAGGACTCGTTCATCTTAGGGGATACTTGGCTGTACAAAGATAAAGCGGTATCTTGCTAATAGGAAGATATTTTCTTAGGCATTTTTATCTTCCTCCATTTCCTTCATCTTCTTTCTATACGAATACATTGGTCATGCAATCCAATCACATCAACCTTTTCTTTCTATCCGCAACTGAAGACAAATTTTGGAAGAATCATATATATGTACAATATCTTCTCCGTAGACTGCCTGCACTTTCAATCTATCAGGTTGAGTGCAAAAACTATTCGGCTGTCCAAAAGGGTGATATTGTTTTGGTTGTTCTAAGTCCAAACAGTTGTAATCCACAGTTCATAGCACAAGCCCATATTCAGGAAGCTCTTGCACATTATCAAAAGGCCAATTGTGCTTTTTACGGCGTTGTGGTTTCGTCTTGTGACAGTTCTGCATGGGGCAAAATGCCCCTTCTTCCCCTCAATCCCACAAATGCCCAACTCAAACCCTTATCCGAATGGGATTCGCATACAGTTGCCTGTGCCCAAATCGTAGACTATATGGCCGAACAACTTGCTCATATTCGGGCTATTCGTACGGAACAAGAGCGGCGATTGACTGAGCGTCTACCAAAGATGATTCGGATAGAGGGCGGAAGCTTTGAAATGGGTGGCATGCGACCAGATGGACGGAGATATGGAAGTGAATTGCCTGCGCATACCGTTAGGCTTTCTAGCTATGAGCTTGCAAATCAAGTGGTGAGCTTCGACCAATATGCCCTGTACTGTGAAGTAACAGGAAAAGCATTGCCTTTTGATGAAGGATGGGGCAAAGGAAATCAGCCCTTAATTCATGTCAATTGGTACGAGGCCATTGAGTACTGCAATTGGCTGAGCGAACAAGTAGGATTGGAGCCCTGCTACCTCATTGACAAAAGTCGAAAGGATCCCAATAATCCCGATGCGTATGACGAATGGCAATGGGTGGTCAAATGTAATTTCGATGCTTTGGGGTATCGCCTACCTACTGAAGCCGAATGGGAATATGCTGCTCGTGAAAGGGGAAAGGCTGTTCGTTTTGGCAATGGCAAACAAGTGGCGAATCCCTTAGAGATTAACTTTAACGCATTGGCTAGACATACAAAACCCTATTCTATAGAGGGCATTTATCGTGCTCATAGCGTACCCACCGATAGCTTCGAACCCAATGCTTTGGGGCTCTATCAAATGAGTGGGAATGTCTGGGAATGGTGCTGGGATTGGCATGATTTGAAGTACTATAAAGGAGGGGCAATGGAGAATCCTACAGGAGGTAATTCAGGTATAGGGCGCGTTATGCGAGGGGGGAGTATGTTTAGTATACCAGATAGTTTATGTACGACCAATCGTTCGTCTCATCTCCCTTTCAATGGAAAGCATCATATTGGTTTTCGGTTAGCCCGAAAAATATGGAGATAAAACAAAAAGAGAGAAGCCGCAGCTTCCCTCTTTAGGTGTTGATCTATTTGGCATGTTCAAAGGTAGGAAAAGCAATGCTTATCCGTCTACCTCCTCATCTGCCTCAAAATCAGGGTTAAACACTTCGTCAAATTCTTCCAAAGAAATGGGGGTCTCCTCCTCATTATCTAAGAGTAAACTCTCTTCCTCTTCCAAGGTATTCACCGAATTCGCCTTAGAAGTAACCAGCTTTCGAACCAGCTCCATATGAAAGAAGTCCGTTACACGCTGAGGTGTATTCCAATACAAGTAATTCAGGTAACTAAGGTTACGGAACAATTGTCCACAGACCGTATCACGCATCTCACGTAGCGTCTGAATACTGTTTCGCTCCAGCTTTTTCAACGAAAGCTGCTCCTTTCGCTTATTCTCTAATAGGGTAGCCAAAGCCTGAACTTCCGCATGAAGCGTAGCCAATTGGGGGTAATCGTTCAATGCCAAGGCAAGGTTTCGAATTGCACTAATTCGCAAATCCTTCTTTCCTCTAGCAAATACCGCTTTCCCCTCTCGCATCAACTGCCTATATTCAGGCGTATCCGAACGAAAATGATAACGGATTTGAACATCCCAATCTTCAAACTTCGTTGCATTGAATTCCTCAAGTAGATTGTCCAGCTCTAACGTCAATTTCACTCGATCGTTAATACTACGTCTCCATGTACGATAGAGAGAAGTAAACATCCCGCTGACGGGTGCGAATTGCTGAAAAAGCCTGTCAATTTCGGTGTCATGGCTTTCAAACTGTAGTTTGGCAGCATGGTCAGTAACAACAACATACAGTTTCTGTAAACTGCGGCCTGCATGTAGCAGGAATGGATTACGGGTATACACCCAATTTTGATAATTGCTCATAAAATTTGAAATAATTAAAAGTTAAACATGATATAAAATAGATAAACAATAGAGACATAGGAGGATGGGTTGCCATAAAAGCAACACATAGTTTCGCATAGAAAGCGACGAGATTAAACAGATATATGAAGATTCATTGTGCTATCCTTCCTAAATACCTAAAAGGATAATTACCCCTCTCATACAGATTGCTAGTATCAAAGAAAAGTTTGCACTTTTTCATTTTCGAGGGCTTATCTGAGGTAGATTACAAAAGTAAATTACAGTTGCCCCTCATATATATAATTCATAACACGGGTCAATTACTCACTTGGAGGGCAACTTTTTTCAAAAAAGTTTTCCACATCACAGGCAAATCACTCTAAATCAACCCATTACAAAATGGGTAAATGTACTCAGTTGAGCATGGATTCCCCTATTAGATAAAGAAGATAAGATTCCAAAGGATTTCAATCCCCAAATCGACAGATTTTGTGAAGCTCCTCTTCTACAAAGTTCCTTCAGACTTTCTCCTACAAAGATCTTATACACCTGCGCAACATGAAACAAAACGGCTTATTTACTACGAAATAAGAACGATCAAGCGCCCCACCTAACAAACTCATAATTAGCACCTTATAAGCTTATAGAAAAAAAAGATAAAAAAGTCATTGATGTTTTTTCATTTTCATCGACTAATAAGGGTAAAAGCCCCTCTTTTCCTCGCATTTACAAGGCGTTCAAGTAAGCCTCCACCATGGAAATCCCATTGTGGACTTCAATTTTCATATAAAAACGCCTATGTCGAATTATTACGACAAGATTATCAAAGAGAATCTTTCTCTATTTCCACTCAGCCTAGCCAGTGAGCTCTTACAAATACCTATAGACGAGGCTAAGCTTGTAACCTTAGAGTTGCAAAAGACGATTGAACGCAGGCCTGACTTTGTTGCGAAAGTCAGGCGAGGAAATGAATACGATATTCTCCATATCGAGTTCCAAGCCACCGATGCCTCCAATATGTTCACCCGTGCCAGGATATATCAAGCACTTATTTGGGAGCAACAAGGATATCAATATGATGTATTACAATATGTAGTATACCTTGGTCAGAAGAAACCAACTCTCATGAAGAGAGCACCTAAAAACCAAGTTTGTACCTATAAGGTAATTCATATTAAGAAGTTTTCCTATAAACTATTTCTTAGAAACCCCACCCCCGAAGTCAATATTTTTGCAATCCTTGCAAACTTTGGGGAAGTCCCAGAGGAACAGGTCGTTAGAGACATTCTTACACAGATTTTGCGCCTATGCAAAGGAGACCAAGCACGCTTTCTGAAGTGCAATAATCAGTTGGAAATTTTAGCACAAAGCCGTAAATTACAATCAACAGTCATCAAAATTAGAGAAGATATGCCATTTGTATATGATATTACAAAAGACTTGCGATACTTGGAGGGAGAAAAGAGGGGAATTGGTAAAGGGGAACAGAGAGGAATAGTTAAAGGAGAAAAGAGAGGAATAGCTAAAGGGAAAAGAGAAACTATTTCTACATACATCAGACAGACCTTAAACTTACAAGAAACGCCTGAAAGGATAGCGACACTCTTTGGGATATCCATAGAATTAGCACGAGAGCTACGCGAAGGTGTGATACAAGAACTTGAAGCCAAAAAGTAATAAATAATGCCGCAGTTTCTTACACTAAGAAGCTGCGGTATTTTCTCAACATCGTAAATACAAACAAGAAGATATGCCATTTGTATATGATATTACAAAAGACTTGCGATACTTAGAAGGATTTAGACGAGGATTTGCAAAGGGATTTGAACAAGGATTCAAACGAGGCCTCAGTAAACAAATCCTAGTCTACCTAAAAAACAGCCCCGATAGGAATCACTCCCCACAAGAAATAGCACATATCTTCGACCTATCCCTAGAATTCGCAGAGAACCTCCTCCTTGAAGCAAAAGAGGCAAACACCTAATACCATTTTCACAATCCTTGACCCCTCCCCTATTGGAGATCCACCTCTTCTACCACCTCAGCCTTTGCCCCCACAAACACAATCACATACGCACGCAAACGAGGCGCTAACTGAAACCGCTCATAAGAAGCATACGCACGTATTTGTGCAATCCCCACTTCGCGTACATTCTCTAAGTGATTCGCCTGAGCCTTACGGAGATACTTGAGTTCGTTATCCAAAACTCACGTTATAGTATGCTTATTCCACATCCTTGATTCACGAGCCCCCTGATTTATCTGGGGATCTTATCAACAGGCTGGCTATCGGGACTTCCCATGACGTATCGTAGCACACCATTGCGTATCAAAGATATAGACATGGCGTACCACTATGTACCCCCAGATAAATCAGAAGGCTTGTAAATCACTTTTCGGGATAAAAGGAGACAAAGCGTTTGATTAGATAGACCTTTGGTTTCACATAGAATCAAGCGCACTTTGGTTCCACATTCGAAATACTTTATTTCGTTATGATCCTTTGATTATCAATACTTTATCTCCCATTATAAAAAAAATGCAAAAAATTCATTGCTCATCTGTCATTTTCGTCGACTAATAAGGGTGAAAGACCCCTTATTCTCATTGGTTTCAAGCGTTCGATAGCTCAGGATTTCCACAGTGGAAAACCCTCAAGATCATGAGAAACAATTATGATAGTATCATAAAGGAAAACCTTCCTTTATTCCCGCTGAGGTTCGCAAGTGAGCTATTGAAACTCCCAATGGACGCCGCCGAACCCGTAACCTTAGAGTTACAAAAGACAATCGAACGCAGACCCGACTTTGTCGCCAAAGTCACCCGAAACCAAGAAGTCGATATTCTCCACATTGAATTTCAGACCAATGACGTTTCCAATATGTACACACGTGAGTTGATGTATAAAGCATTGCTATGGGAACAACAAGGATACAAATACGATATCTTAC
>Ga0163111_10000197_pt1 | contig 35382 bp, 36 predicted proteins | sample CRUFie1St18metaG_FD_109645 | JGI IMG/M metagenome (GOLD analysis project Ga0163111, IMG submission 109645) | Marine microbial communities from the Costa Rica Dome - CRUD Field 142mm St18 metaG | ecosystem: Environmental > Aquatic > Marine > Oceanic > Photic zone | place: Costa Rica: the Eastern...
ATGATAAATTCTGTTGAGTCAATCGATGGAATATTTGTTGGGCCAAACGACTTAACTACTTCAATGGGAATACCTGATGAAAGATCTACAAAAGAATACGAAGGAATTCTTAAGGAAATAATAAGCACTTCTGAAAAATATTCAATCCCTGTTATGATTCATCATGCTAATTTAAAAGAATCAAGTTTTTCAATTAAATTAGGTTCAAGATTTGTGTTACATGGAAGTGATGTTTCAATGCTTAATCAAAAAATATCTGATGACTTTAAAACTTTAAGAGAAGGCAATGGCAATGATATTAAAGATTCAGGCATGGACAAACCATACTAATATTTATTTAAAATATCGTTTAAGGCTGACCATGAAAGCAAAGCACATTTGATTCTAACTGGAAACTTTTTTACACCCTCAATTACTGTTGAATCGTCTAGGCTATCAAACTGCTCTTCAGATAAATTTTCATCTTTTAATAAAGCTCTCATTGAATTATTGTCATTCTTTGCTTCAATTACTGTTTTACCGGCAATAGTTTCTCCTAATAGAGATCCAGAAGATTGACTAATAGCACAGCCTCTTCCAGATACGCTTACATCTATAATTACATTATCTTTGATATTTAACTGTAACTCGATTTCATCTCCACAGAATGGGTTATGGGACATTACTTCATCGGTAAAATTTGGTAATTTGGATTTATTTCTCGGGTTCTTATAATGATCAATAATTACTTCTTGATACATTTCATCAAAATCAGAAAGTTCTCTCATTTAAAATAATCCTCTACTAATTTTAAACCTTCAATTAATTTATCAATTTCATCCTTCTTGTTGTATAAATAAAAACTTGCCCTAGAAGCAGCAACAACTCCATAGCTTCTTACTAAAGGCATTGCACAATGATGACCTGTTCTTATTGCAATGCCATACCCATCTAATAAGCTACCAATATCATGAGGGTGTATTGTGTCATGCAAAAATGAAACAACACCACCTCGTAATTCTTTTGATTTATTACCTAAAATTTTAAAATTTTTTAATTTAGAAATCTCATCAACTGCATATTCACCTAGCTCCATTTCATGGTTCCATATATTTTCCATGCCTACATTACTTAAATATTCACAAGCCACACCGAGCGCAATCGAGTCAGCTATATTTGGAGTGCCAGCTTCAAACTTGTAGGGTAAATCATTCCATTTAGAATCTTCGTAAGTGACTTCACTTATCATATCTCCACCATATAAAAAAGGTGACATATCATTTAAAATTTCTTCTTTTCCATGCAAAACTCCAATACCTGTAGGGCCCAACATTTTATGACCTGAGAAACAAAGAAAATCACTATCAATTTTTTGAACATCAACAGGCATGTGAGGTACACTTTGACAGGCATCAACAACTGTTACTGCATTGTTCTTTTTAGCAAGATCAATTATTTCGTTTAATGGCAAAACTGTACCTAATACATTTGACATGTGTGTAATTGAAACTAATTTAGTTTTTTTAGAGATTTCTTTACTAAATTTTTCTAAATTTATATCTCCATTTTTATCCAATGGAAAATATTTTAAAATAGCATTTTTTTCTTTACAAAGCATTTGCCATGGAACAATATTTGAATGATGTTCGAAAGGGGTTATAAAAATTTCATCACCTTCATTTATGTTGTCTTTGCCCCAAGAATAAGCAATTAAATTAAGTGACTCCGAAGCATTTCTTGTAAAAATTATTTCGTTAGAACTTTTTGCATTTATAAAATTTTGTACTGATATTCTTGATTTTTCGAATTCATCTGTTGCTTTAACGCTTAATGTGTGAACACCTCTATGAACGTTTGAATTATATTTTTCATAATAGTCTACAAGAGAATTTATAACTTGCTTAGGTTTATGAGATGTTGCAGCATTATCCAAGTAAACTAGATCATTTCCGTTTACTTTTTCACCTAAAATAGGAAAGTCTTTTCTAATTTTATCTGTATTAATCATAGGTCGAAAGAAAGTTTTGGTAGAATATCATCAGATTGTTTTTGAGCAATATTTTTAATTTTTTCATCAGTAATTTCATCGATAATTTCAGATGCAAAACCATTAACTAGCATCTGGGTTGCTGTTTTTTTATCAATTCCTCTTGTCATCATGTAATACAATGTGCTTTCATCAACGTGACCTGCAGTAGCACCGTGAAAACATTCGACATCATCTGCATATATTTCTAGACCTGGCTTAGTATCTATTTCAGCCCCTTTTGACATTACTAAATTGAGATCCTTTTGTTCCGCGTATGCTTTTTGAGCATTACGCTTTACATATATTTTACCACTGAAAACAGCTCTAGATTTATCACTTAAAATTCCTTTGAAAAATTGGTTGCTCTTTGTAAAAGGCACATTGTGGTCTACAACAACATGTGTATTGAATTGAGAATTTAATGTAGTAAAGTAAATCCCTTTTAAATCACATTCACTGTTTTTTCCATTAAGACTAACTTTAATATCATTTGCCGCTATTAAAGATGAGTTTGAAAATGAAGTAAACTTGTAAAAGCTTTCATCATCTTGATCCACTCTGGTAAATTTAAAATTATTTTCAACAAACGAAGATTGAAAAAGAAGATTGTGAAAAACTTTAGATTTTCTACTTAACCTTAATTCAGTAACTGGTAATTTTAAAGAAACTGTTTTATTACTCAAAAAAACTTCATTCAAAGTAATATTAACTTCCGGATCAATTAGCATAAAAATCTTGGGACATTCTAATATTTCTTTCTGGGAGTTACTGTGATAAATAATGTTTAAGGTTTTATTGTTGTATTTAGAATTTATCTTTAATAATAATGGATTTGATGACATGGATGTGTTTAATGAAATAAATTCATCCTCATTATAATCAACTACAGGGTTATAAGATTTTTCAGAAATTATTTCTATGCCATCTATTTCAATAAAATTTGGAATTCCATTAGTTACGCATATTGTATTTTCTCTTTCTATTCCAAGAGCTTGAAGATCTGGACCGGAAATATCTGTATCATAGTCAATACTAAATAAAGTTTTTTCTAAGGACCTTAAATCTAGATACTTCCATCGTTCATCACCTTTTTTTTTGACAGGAAAACCATTTTTAGAAAAGTTATCAAAGCTTTCTTGTTTATCTAAATTTTTACCAGAATTTTTGATATGATCATTAAAATTTTTCTCGTAATGCTTTATGTAATCCATTATAAGAAACTCTCATATCCATTTTCTTCAATTTTTTTTACTAATTCATATCCACCTGAAACAACTATTTTTCCTTTTATTAAAACATGAACATGATCTGGCTTTATATGGTCTAATAACCTTTGATAATGAGTAACGATGAGAAATGATCTGTCGTTATTTCTCATTCTATTTACAACGTCACCAACAGATTTAAGTGCATCAACATCTAATCCTGAATCTGTTTCATCGAGTAAAGCTAATTGAGGCTCAAGCATAAGCATTTGAAAAACTTCATTTCTCTTTTTTTCACCTCCAGAAAAGCCTTCATTTAGTGATCTTTTCATCAATTCTTCATTTATACCAACAATCTCGCGATTTTGGTCGTACATTTTTGAAAATTCTCGGACACTCAATTCCTTATCGCCTTCGAATTTTCTTTTTGCATCAACTGATGCTTTTATAAATTGCCACGGTCTAACACCAGGTATTTCAGAAGGATATTGAAAAGCCATAAAAATTCCTTTTTTTGCCCTTTCATCAACAGGCATTTCAATTAAGTCTTCTTCAAAGTAATCTATCTCTCCTGAATCAACTGTATATGAGTCTTTCCCTGCTATTACATTTACCAACGTACTCTTGCCACCACCATTTGGCCCCATTATTGCATGCGTTTCGCCTTTACCAATGGATAGATTTAGACCGTTAAGAATTTTTTCTTCAGTTTCTGTAACAGAAGCTTTTAAATTTTTAATATTCAATATTTGATTACCCAACTGCACCCTCCAAACTAACTTTTAGTAATTGACCTGCTTCAACAGCAAATTCAAATGGTAATTCTTTAAATACTTCTTTGCTCCACCCAGTAATTATCATGTGGTGTGCCTCTTCTTCATCAAGCCCTCTTTGCATAAGGTAGAATAATTGTTCATCACTTACTTTTGAAGTTGATGCTTCATGTTCAAGTTTTGCGGTAGGGTTTTTAACTTCAATGTAAGGAACAGTAATAGCACCACATTCATCACCTATTAGTAATGAGTCACACTGAGTAAAGTTCTGCGAGTTTTCGGCAGAAGGCAATATTTTTACTTGACCACGATATGTGTTGTTGCCTTTTCCAGCAGAAATTCCTTTTGCAACTATTGTACTTTTTGTGTTCTTTCCAATATGAATCATCTTAGTGCCTGTATCAGCTTGTTGATGATTATTCGTCAATGCAACAGAATAAAATTCACCTACAGAATCATCTCCTTGAAGGATTACACTTGGATATTTCCACGTTATAGCAGAACCAGTTTCAACTTGAGTCCAACTTATTTTTGATCTATTTCCACATTTACCTCTTTTTGTAACGAAATTGTATACTCCGCCTTCACCATCCTTATTGCCTGGATACCAATTTTGTAATGTAGAATATTTAATTTCTGCATCATCAAGCGCAACAAGTTCAACAACTGCTGCATGAAGTTGACTGCTCTTTCTGATTGGTGCAGTACATCCTTCTAAATAACTTACATAAGAACCTTTATCAGCAACAATTAATGTTCTTTCAAATTGGCCTGTATCAGCTGTATTAATTCTAAAATAAGTCATAAGCTCAATTGGGCATCTTACTCCTGGTGGTATGTATATGAAAGAACCATCTGAAAAAACAGCAGAATTTAAGTTTGCAAAATAATTATCAGAATATGGAACTACACTCCCAAGATATTTTTTTATCAAATCTGGATGATTTTTTACTGCTTCGCTAAAAGAACAGAAAATAATACCAAGTTCCTTAAGTTGTTTTTCATATGTTGTAGCAACTGAGACACTATCGAATACAGCATCAACTGCAACACCTGCTAGTTGAGCTCTTTCCTCGAGCGGTATACCAAGCTTTTCAAATGCTTCAAGCATCTCAGGGTCAACTTCATCAAGAGATTTTGGAGCGTCAGATTTATTTGGTGCAGCATAATAATGTATATCTTGATAGTTTATTTTAGGATAACTAACCATAGCCCATTCTGGTTCACCTTCTTTTTCATCTTGCTTAAGCCAGTGGTTGTATGCTTTAAGTCTCCAATCTAACAACCAATCAGGTTCATCTTTCTTTTTACTTATGAGCTTAATTACATCTTCACTTAAGCCTTTTGGAACAACCTCAGTTTCAACATCTGTTGTAAAACCCCATTTGTATTCCTTGTCTTCTAATTTTGTTTCTCTTGATAATGAATTATTTTCCATATTTAGCAACTCTTTTAATTATGAATTTTAATTTATTTATGATTAGATTAATCTAACTATAATAATTATATCAGAGATACTATATAATGAGCTCATGTCATTTGAACCTATAATTGGATTAGAAGTTCACGTTCAATTAAACACTAATACAAAAATGTTTTGTTCATGTTCTTCTGAGTATTTGGATGTTGAACCAAATACATATGTTTGTAATGTTTGCTTAGGGCTTCCAGGATCCCTGCCATCAGTTAATTATGAAGCTGTAATATCTGCAATTAAATTAGGATTATCACTAAATTGTAAAATTTCAGAATTAACAAAATTTGATAGAAAAAATTATGTGTACCCTGATTTAATGAAAGGTTATCAGATTTCTCAACTTGACCTTCCCATTGCTGTAGATGGTGAAATTAAAGTAAAAAATCAATTGGATGAAGACTCCAAAATAAGGATTAATAGGGTTCATATGGAAGAAGATGTGGCAAAATTAATTCATGATGAAATTTCTAGTGAAGTTTTAGTTGATTTGAATAGATCTGGAATGCCATTGCTCGAAGTTGTTACTGAGCCAGATTTTAGATCATCGGTCGAAGCAGAAAACTATTTAACAAATTTACAATCGATTGTTAGGTTTCTAGGTATTGGAAATGCGAATATGGAAGAGGGAAGTTTTAGGTGTGATGCAAATGTAAGCATCAGAAAAAAAGGATCTGAGAATCTTAATGAAAAAGTTGAAATCAAAAACATGAACAGGATTAAAGCTGTTTCAAGAGCAATTGAATACGAAATACAAAGACAAACAGTAGAAGTTGAGTCAGGCAACAGGATAATTCAAGAAACTCGAGGGTGGGACGATATAAATACTAAAAGTATTCCGCAAAGATCAAAGGAAGATGCTCATGATTACAGATATTTTCCAGAACCTGATCTACCTGCAATAAGACTTTCTAAAGATGTTATTCACAATATTAGTAAAAACTTACCAGAATTACCTGAAAAAAAATTCGAAAGATATGTCAATGAAATTGGGTTATCTGAATATGATGCCAAAATTATAATCTCAAATATAAATAAAACAATATTTTTTGAAGATGTTATTGAAAACTTTAAAAATATTGATCCAAAGCTTATTTCAAATTGGTTAAATGTTGAAATAAATGGAGTATCCAATACCAATAAAGATTATGATTTAGAAAATATGAAATTATCTTCAATTAATTTTGGAAAATTAATTGAATTAGTAATAAATAAAAAAATTAATAAAAATTCCGGTAAAGAAATATTGAGTAAAATTTATTTTAGTGATGAAAATCCAATAGAGTTAGTTGAAAAAATGGGGTTAAAATCAATGGACAGCCTCGAAGAGTTGGAAGTTCTTGTTTATGAAGTTTTAAAGGAAAATGATCAAGCAATTGAGGATTACAGGAAAGGTAAGGATAATGCTGTTAGGTTCTTAATTGGGCAGGTAATGAAAAAATCTAGAGGGACAGCAAATCCATCTGAAACTGAAAAAGAGATTATAAGACAATTAGATGAGTAATATTAAAGTGACTGGAATTGGCGGGGGTACAGGTTTATCAACTTTATTTCGTGGTTTAAGAAATGAAAATATCGATATTTCTGGAATAATATCAGTCACAGATGACGGTGGAAGTTCAGGAAGATTAAGAGAGGGATACGGAATACTTCCCCCGGGTGATTTCCGAAACTGTTTAGTTGCGCTTTCAGATGCAGAACCTTTATTAAAAAAATTATTTCAACACAGGTTTGATGGCAATGATCCACTTTCAGGACACTCTTTTGGGAATTTATTTATATTGGCAATGGAAAAAATTACAGGAAATTTTGAAGAAGCTCTTGAAGAATCTTGTAAAATTTTAAACGTAAAGGGCAAATTAATACCTTCAACTTTAGATCAAATTAATTTGAAAGCAACAATGAATGATGGATCACAAATAACAGGTGAATCGAGTATTCAGAAAAATTTATCAGGCATTAAAGAAATCAATTTATCCTCTAATCATACAAATCCAAATCCCAAATCAATTGAAATTATAGAAAACTCTGACTTTATAATTCTTGGCCCTGGATCATTATATACAAGCATAATTCCCAATTTTCTTGTTGAGGGAATTGTTGAATCTATACATAAAAGTTCTGCAAAAAAAATACTTGTATGCAATGTTGCAACTCAATTATCTGAAACTGATAGCTTTAATGCTGAAAATCATTTTATGGAAATACAGAATTACACAAAAAATTTAAATATTGATTACTTTGTAGTTAACAGTAAACTAGACCAATTGGGAGATAATTTTCCAACGAGTTCTGTTGTTGAGTATGGCAATCTTTCTCAACTAAATACAATAGTAGTTAGAGAGGATTTAATGAATAATAACTTCAAAGGTCACCATGACTCTGATAAACTATCCAAAGTAATTATGAAAATCATTAATAACTTATTATAAATAACCAATGTTTACATTCTTATCAATATTAATATCGTTAGCTTTAATAACAGTTATACTTCTTCAAGTAAGAGGTGGTGGAACTGCTTTGTTTGGTCAAGCAGAAAGTTCTTTCAGAGTACGAAGGGGCTTTGAAAAAATACTTTTCAGAGGTACTATTTTTTTAAGTGTAATCTTTGTAGTTGTTGCAGTTTTAAGTGCAAGATTTTAAGCTTTTTCCCACGAAGAGCTACCATCATTATTATCAATAATTTTAATTCCTTTTTCAAATAGTATATCTCTTATGTTGTCAGCTTTTGAAAAGTCTTTAGACTTTCTAAATTCATTTCTCTTATCTAATAGTTCTTGAATTTCGTTATCAATAAAATTATTACTATCAATATTTTGACAAATTCCTGTAATTTCTAACATCATTTTCAAATCATTTACTGCAAGAGTGACATCATATTCATTTTTTAAATTATTTATCTTTTTTGCTAATGAGATTATTTGAGATAGTGCAACTGAAGTATTTAAATCGCTTGATAAAGCTTTATTAAATTCATCAACTTCAGTTTTTGCATTAAGCTTTTTATCATTATTTATTATATTTGCTCCAATTGCCTCTTTAATTCTATTGAGGGGTTTTGTGAAACTATTTATTATTTTTTCATCATATAAAAGTGGTTTTCTGTAGTGAGAAGACAAGATCCACATTCTTAGTAAGTCGGCACCATATAAGTTTATTGCGTCTCTAAGCTTAATCAAATTTCCAAGTGACTTGCTCATTTTTTCACCTTGTATTTTTACCATGCCATTGTGCATCCATATATTAGCAAATTTTTTTTCATTTAAAGATTCGCTTTGGGCAATTTCGTTTTCATGATGCGGAAAAATTAAATCTATTCCACCCCCATGAATATCAACAGTTTCTCCAATTGAATTTAAAACCATTGAACTACATTCAATATGCCAGCCAGGCCTACCTTTGCTCCATGGAGAATTCCAGTTAGGCTCATTAGGTTTAGATGCTTTCCATAACGCAAAATCACCGTCCGATTCTTTTTCGATATCATCATTAACTCTTGTGCCAGTTAATGAATTAGAGATATTTCTTGAACTAAGTTTTCCATAATTTTTAAATTTGGAAATCCTGAAATAAATACTCCCATCAATTTCATAGGTTAAATCTTTTTTTTCTAGCTTTTCTATAAAATTAATTATATTTCCTATTTCTTCTGTTGCTTTAGGGTATGAGTTAGCTCTTTTGACGCCAAGAGAATCCATATCTTCAAAAAAAGCAGAAATATACTTTTTTGACACCTCTTCTGGTGTTATTTTTTCAGATTTTGACTTAATAATTATCTTGTCATCAACATCAGTAAAATTCTGAATTCTGTTAACATTAAATCCTTTAGATGATAAAAATCTATCTAATATTTCGAATGATACAGATGAAAATGCATGACCCAGATGACAGTAGTCTGATGTAGTTATCCCACAGACATACATATTTATATTTTTCGAAGTAATCTCTTTATAAGTTTTACTGTATGAGTCGTATATTTCAATCATTTTTTTATTATGTTAACCGCACATAATGTTGCTATTCCATTTGATGAACCTATCAGGCCCAGTCCATCTGTAGAAGTAACTTTTACGTTAATATTTTCTTGATTTATTTTTAACAATTTACATATATTTTCTTCGATAATATTTATATATTCAAATAATTTTGGTTCTTGAAGAATAATTTGTATATCTATATTTTTTATTTCTTTTTTTTCTTTTTCTAAAATATCTAAAGTTTCTGTAAGAAATAATTTTGATGATGCGCCTTTCCATTTGTTGTCTGAAGAAGGATAATATTTACCTAAATCACCTTTTCCCGCAGCGCCTAAAATAGCATCACATATTGCATGAATAACAACGTCTCCATCACTATGACCTAATAACCCTTTTTCATATGGTATCTGAACTCCACCTAAATATAATTTTTCACCTAATGAAAGCTTGTGTACATCTGCAGAAATCCCAGTAAAATTTAATGGAATATTAATATTTTTCAATTCATTTAAATCATTTTCATATGTAATTTTATGATTATTTAAATTACCATCGAAAATACCTACTTCTATGTTGTATTCTTCAAATAACTGGATTTCATCGGTGTATACTTTATTATCAACATTCTTTAAAACAAGATCATAAAGTTTATTAAAATTAAAAAATTGAGGCGTTTTTGAGTAATATAATTTATCTCGATCTACTGTAGAAAGTACATTATCTTTATTTATTTTTTTTATTGTATCTACAACTTTTAATAACGGCACAGCACATTGAAATCTATTTAAAACTTCTAATCCATTATTAATGTTTTTTTCATCAAAATATGGTCTCGCTGAATCGTGAATTATTACATTAAGGGGATTTTGATTTGATATGTAATCTAAAGCGTTTTTAACTGAATATTTTCTTTCACTAGAACCTTCAATAATTTTAACTTTTTTATAATTATTATCATTTACGTATTCTTCTATATATCTAACATTATTTTTGGATGCGACAATAATCACATCTTCAATTTTTTTTGAATTAACTAATTTTTCTAAAGAATAATAAAATATTGGATTTCCATTAAGATCAACTATTGATTTATCAAAACTTTTTACTCTTTCACTACTACCTGCACAGAGTAAAATGGCAATATTTTTATTCTGATTTGATATTTTTTTACTCACGGAAAATAGTATAACAGACAAGAAAAGAACTAATTTAATTTGCTTTTTATTTAGATTTATTAATTACTAAATTACTATTTTTTGTTGACACAATTACTGAATCGCCCTCTTTAAATTCTCCAGATAATAATTTCTTAGCAAATTCATTTTCAAGGTTTCTTTGTACTACCCTCTTTAAAGGTCTTGCGCCATAAGATTTATCAAAACCATTTTCAACAAGCCATTTGATACCATTCTTTGTAATTTTCATGCTAATGCCTAAATCTTTGACTCTTTGTATAAATTTACTTGTAACAATTTCTGCAATTTTTGATAGTTCTTTTTCTGTAAGCGAATCGAAAATTATTGTTTCGTCAATTCTATTCAAAAATTCAGGTCTAAAATGAGTTACCAATGCCTCTTCAACTGCTGCATTTCGTGTATTTTTTTGTGAGGAAGTGCCTGAAAAGCCAATTGATTCCTTTGATATGTGCGAAGAACCTAAATTACTGGTCATTATTATTACACTATTCCTAAAATTTACAGTTCTTCCATGTCCATCTGTTAAGCGACCATCATCAAGAAGCTGGAGAAGTAAATTCATTACATCAGGATGGGCTTTTTCGATTTCATCAAATAAAATTACCCTGAAAGGTCTTTTTCGAACTGCTTCCGTTAATTGTCCTGCATCATCATATCCTACATATCCTGGAGGAGCTCCAATAAGTCTTGTAGATGAGCCTTTATCCATGTATTCTGACATGTCTATTCTTACGAGATTATCTTCATCATCAAATAAACTTTCAGCCAATGCTCTCGCAAGTTCTGTTTTACCAACCCCAGTGGGGCCTAAAAAAATAAACGTACCAACTGGTCTTTTAGGGTCACTCACACCAGATCTTTGCCTTCGAATAGCATTAGATAAAGCAACAACTGCATCATTTTGACCTACTAACCTTTCGTGAAGTTTATCTTCTAAATTAATTAATCTTTCTTTATCTTTTTCCACAAGTCTAGTAACAGGAATGTCTGTTCTTTCAGCAATAAGAGTTGCTATGCTCTCTGAATCAACAATAAGATCTTCATTTGTATCGTTTACGTTTTCATTCTGTGTCATCTCTTCGTGAAGATTCAATCTTTCAGATTTGAATTTAGTTGCTGCTTCAAAATCATTTCTTCCATTTGCAGCTTCTTCTTTATCAATTAGGCTTTTTATTTTATTATCATAATCCTTTAATTCATCTGGTAAAGATTCAGAATCAATTCTTACTTTAGCGGCTGCTTCATCAATCAAATCTATAGCCTTATCTGGTAGAAATCTGTCTGAAATATATCTTGCACTTAGGTTTACAGATGCCTCGAGAGCTGAATCTGTAATAACAATTTTGTGATGTTTTTCGTATCTTGGCCTTAAAAATTTAAGCATTTCAACTGCAATATTTTGATCTGGCTCATTTACATTTACAGGTGTAAATCTTCTTTCAAGTGCTTTATCTGATTCAATATACTTTCTGTATTCTTCAGGAGTAGTAGCGCCAATCAATCTCATCTCACCTCTAGCTAATGCTGGCTTCATCATATTTGATGCATCAATAGCTCCTTCAGCTCCCCCCGCGCCAACAACAATGTGAATTTCATCAATAAATAGTACTATTTCTCCAGATGCTGCTCTAATTTCATCCATTACAGCAGTTAGCCTTTCTTCAAATTCTCCTCTAAATTTAGCCCCAGCCAATAATGAAGCCATTTCAAGTTTAAGCAGTTTTCTATTTTTTAATGATTCTGGAACATCATCAATAACAATCCTTTGTGCTAAACCTTCAACTAATGCTGTTTTTCCAACACCTGCATCACCAATGATTACTGGGTTGTTTTTTGTTCTTCTTGTTAATGTTTGTACTACTCTTTGAATTTCTTTATCTCTGCCAACCACAGGATCAAGTTGGCCAGCTCTTGCTAACTTGGTTAAATCTACACTATATTTTTCTAATGCTTGATATTTTTTTTCAGCACCCTGATCCTTAACACGTTGACTTCCTCGAATTTCCTTTAAAGCGTGATAAATTCTCTCCATGGTAATATTATTTAATTTAAATAACCTGTCTATTTCACCATCACCTAATATAGATAAGCCTTTTAATAAATGTTCAATAGCAACAAACTCATCATTTAGTCTAATTTTTTCCTCTTTGGCTTCATCAAGTACTTTTTTTAACCTTGGCTCAATATAATAAGTTCTAGTTGATGATTGTGCTTGACCAAGAGTTGGAAGTTTTTTTAGTGAAAATTCTAAATCTTTTTTCATCTCACCAACATCAACACCAATAAAATCAAATATTTTTGATGCCATTCCTTCTTTTATAGATAGCATTCCAAGAGCAAGATGTTCAGCATCAAGTTGTGCATTTCTCATGTCAGAAGCCCAAGCACTTGCTCTTTCAATAGCTTCCAAAGCTTCATTTGTATAATCTTCTCTTCTAGGCGCGACCATAATTTTATAAATCCTTAGTTAATTAATTCACTATTATTCATATAGATCATATATTAATATATGTTACATAATATATATTATAACTTGATACAAGTCATGTCAACATAATTTAATATTACTATTATATAAATCTTGTTTTTAATATACTTAGATTATTCCTAGATTTAAATGTAATAAAAGACAAAAATGGATAAATTTAATAAAAAACCCAAATTTTTAACATATCAGGCAGATAAAATGGAAAATTATTTGTATGAATATGTCGTTTCGTACAATGGAAAAACTTCAAAATATATAAATAATTATTTTGGATGGGATGATATTAATTCAGGAAACTTGAAAAATAAATATTCTGGTAAAGCATTCAGGCCTTCAATATGCATTTTAGTTTGCACTTCACTTTCAGGCACACTTGACATGGCTTTACCTCCATCAATATCAGTCGAATTAGTACATAATTTCTCATTAATTCATGATGATATTGAAGATAACGACAAGGTTAGAAGACATAAACCTACATTATGGACAATTTGGGGAATACCAAAAGCAATAATTACAGGGAATTCAATTCTTGTCCTTGGAAATAAAATACTAAATGAAATGCTGAAAAACGGATCGTCAAAGAATGATTTATTTAATTCTCAAAGAATTCTTACAGAAAGTTATTTAAAAATGATGGAAGGACAATTTTTAGATATTTCATTTGAAAATGAAAAAAATATTTCTCAAGATAAATATTTGAAAATGATAAGCTTAAAAACTGGCGCCCTTATAGAATGCTCTGTAATGCTTGGTGCAATTGCAGCTAATAAAAATCTTAACAATGAAGTCTATAAATTGATTTCAGAATTTGGAAGAGATATAGGTTTGCTTTTTCAAATAAGTGATGATCTTTTAGGTGTATGGGGAACAGATAAAACCGGCAAACCTGTTGGAGCAGACATAAAAAGAAAAAAGAAAAGTTTACCAATTATATTGACTTTAAATTCTCAAGATAATTCAGCATCAAAAAAAGTAAATAGTATCCTTCTAAAAGAAAGCTTAAATCAGAATGATGTGGATAATGTAATGGACGTTATGAGCTCTTTAAAAATTAAAGAAAAGTGCGAAGATATTTCAAAAAAATATCAGTCCAATTTAGAAGAGATAATAAGTAAATTGCCCATAGAAAAAGAACAAAGAATTGTCTTCAATGAAATTTCAGAATTTCTTATAACAAGAGAAAATTAAATGATACTGATAATTACTACAGATGAAATCAACTTAAAAAAACATTTACAAATCAAAAATGTAGAAAAGTTAAATGTTATAGGTCAAGTAGATTTAATAATTGGTAATTCAATTTCATTAAAAGATGAAGTTATTTATTTTAAATCTTCAGGCTCAAAAGTAGAATTACGCGTTGGATTAAAGTGGATATGTAAAAATTATGAAATAACTTCAATAATATTTTTTGATTATGTAAGTCCAATAAATAATAACTTACTCGAAAATCATTTTATAATTCCAAAAAAAATAACTAGCATTGATGATCCACCCCTTGAATGGAGTAATAATCCGTTAATTGATTCATTAGAAGCAAATATATCTGCAAATTCAAAAATTAGAAAAGTAATTTTTGAAACAAATTTTGATTTTCTTTACGGGAATATATTAAGTATTGATGAGCAATTTATAAACGAAAATATTATTAATGAATTAAAAAATTTAGGTCAATTTGATGCAATAAATAATTTAGCTTTTTCTTTAAATAAATTTGCAAATGAAAATAATATAGATATTTACAACATATGTATAGGAAAAACTGTGAGTATGGAAAAAATAAAATTTAAAATTTTATTTGAAAAGTTATTTTGAAATGATCTTTAAAAAAAGTACCAAAAAAAATTTAATTAAAAATTCATATGAAAATTTTCCTTTATGGTCATCAATATATTTAAGAAAATTTATGCCTGATTTTGCATCAATATATTTTTTTTGTAGAACAGTAGATGATATTAGCGATTTAAAAAAAGATATTGCGATTTTAAAGCTAAAAGAGACTGAAAAATTATTATTAAGATGTTATGAAGATAAATGTGATAATGATGACATTTTTTTTGATTTATACAAAACAATAAAAAAATATGACATTCCACAAAAAAATTTTCAAGATCTAATTAAATCAAATTATCAAGATTTAAATATTAATAGATACAATACTTTTGAAGATTTAATTAGTTACTGCAATTTGTCTGCAAATCCTGTTGGAAGAATTGTTTTAAAAATTTTCAATGAATCTAATTCCTCCAATATTAAATTTTCTGATGAAATATGTACAGGACTTCAAATTGTAAATTTTATACAGGATGTAAAAAGAGATTCTAAGCTGAATAGAATTTACATTCCTAAAAATGATCTTGTTAATTTTGGTGTAAATGAAGATGATATTTTTAAGGGAAAGAGCTCAAAAGAATTTAGAAATATGATTAAATTTCAATGCGATAGAGCAGAAGAAATTCTAGAAAATGGCAAACCTCTTGTTAATCAAATTAGTTGTACAAAAAAAATTCCTATTTCTATTTTTATACAAAGTGGAAAATTAGTAATAAAAAAAATTAGAAGTATTGATTATGAAACTATAACGACTAGACCCTTTGTATCCCAATTTGATAAATCAATAATAATTATCAAAACATTAATAAATTTTTTACTTGGAAGAAAGTTAATTTGATAAAATCTTAATATGAAAAAGTTTGATGTAATTATTATAGGTGGTGGGTTATCTGGAATAACTTCATTTATAGATTTAAACAGAAAAAAATTAAATGTTTTGCTTCTAGAAAAATCTTCTTACTTAGGTGGAAGGGCATTTTCATTTCAAGACCCATCAACTAACGAATACATAGATAACGGTCAACATGTAATTGTTGGAGCATGTGAGAAATATATTGATTTAATGGATTCAACAAATAATATGAAAAACTTCGTTAAAATAAAAAACTACCAAGTGCCTGTTTTTAAAAAAAATAAAATTTCAATGCTAGGCTCAAAATTTATAAGCGGCTCAATTGGGCTATTATTATCGTTATTATTTTATAAACATTTAAGTTTTTGGGATAAAAAGAAATTAATAAAATGTTTATTAAAAATAAAATTTAAAAAAATTGATTCAATAATAAATAATCATAACAATTTTAGAGATTGGCTTAATAAAAATGAACAATCAGAAGACTCAATAAAATATTTCTGGGATATAATTTTAAAGCCATCACTTAACCAGGAAATTGAAACTATATCAACTCGATATGCATTATTTGTAATCAAACAAACCTTTTTTTCAAATAAACCACAATTTTTCGGTTTACCAAAAACTAACTTATCTTCATTATGGAGTGATTTTGAAAAAAGAAATAGTTCAAATATTTTAAAAAAAACAATAGTAAAGAAACTGAATGTGGACAACAAGAAAATAAAAAGTATTGTCACAAATAATGGTGATGAATTATTTGCAAAATACTTTATTTTTGCAACTCAATATTCTTCAACAATAAAAATACTAAAGGATTCTAATATCGAATTAACCAATGACTCCAAATTAGAAACTTCTCCAATTTTAGGTATTCATTTTTGGTTTAAAAATCAAATAACAGATCAAAGGTTTATAGCTTCAGCCGGATCAGAAATTCAATGGATTTTTAACGTATCTAAAAATCATAATAAAAAAGGCAACCATATAGTAATTTCTCAAAGTGCCTCGAACAAATGGATGAAAATGAATAAAAATACCATTAAAGAAATTTTTTTAAAAGAATTAGAATTTATTTATCCATTAGCAAGTCCAAAAAATTTAGAAAAATACACAGTTGTTAAACAAAAAGACGCAACATTTTTATGCAATAGAAATAATGAATATATAAGAAATAATGCACCTGTAGAATTTGAAAATTTATTTTACTCTGGTGATTGGACAGATACTTCTTGGCCGTCGACAATGGAAGGTGCTGTAATAAGTGGCAAAACTACATCCCAAAGAATATTAGACTCTATAAAAAGATAATATATTGTGAATTTTTACAGGACCAAAAACTCTGCTATCCTTTGACATTTCCCTATTATCGCCCAAGACGTATATTTCATCTTTTTTTAATTTTATTTTAGAAAAATTAAAGTTAATTTTATTTGTTAAATAATATTCTTTAATTTCTACTCCATCAATCAAAATATTTCCATTCAATGCCTCAATAGTTTCATTATTAATTCCAATCACCCTCTTAATATAATTTCTATTTTCAAAATTAAATAAAATTAAATCGAATCTTTTTGCTTTATATTTAAAAAAAATCTTTTTCATAGTTATAAAGTCTCCGTCTTTTAAAGTCGGTTCCATACTTTTTTCTTTAATTAGAATTTTTTGATTAAAGATCTTTTTCAACATCTTTTTTTCTTTACTTTTAAAATTTTTATCAGATAATTAAGATTAATTAATAATTTAACAGGAGAAAATTTTATGCTCAATAATTCAAGAATAAAAAATTTATTTAAAACAAATATAATTGCGTATGCACATTGCGATATACCTTGCGGGATATATGACCCAAATGATGCAATTCAAGCTGCAAAAACAGTTGTAAGGATGACAGAACTATTAGAAGAATTAGATTTTTCTGGAGGACCATCACCTAAATTAGGAAACTCTATGGCAAGATATGTGAATGCTAAAGAAATTCACGCAAAAAAAGCAAAAGATGATGTATTAGTTCTATGGACAGATTACTTTAAGCCTGAACATTTGACTAAATACCCTGATCTACATGAAAAGATTTGGAATGCGTGTAAATTAGGTTCATTTGTAAAAGTAAATGTTGACCTTGAAAAAGCAAAAGAATTTCAATCTGCACTTGAAGAGATTGGTGAAATTTTTTGGGAAACTAAAAAATAATTATAATTTTTTATAATCTTCCCTTGGCGGTGAGAAAATATCTAGGGCTAATGAACTTGAATCTGTCCCATGAGCGCTATGAGGTACATTTGACGGAATCAAATAATGATCACCCTCTTTCAAATTGTGTTCTTGGCCACCAATTATTAATTTAAATGAGCCTGAAAGAACTCTACCAGCCTGTTCATTTTCATGTGTATGTGTAGGTACATTGGCATTTGGGGCTATATCAACAAGCATCATCATAATTTTTTCCCCATGCATTATTTTTACTTTAACCCCTGGATGAATTTCTTTTGGCTCTAAATTACTTTGGTCATAAATTGGCATTATCCGTGAGTTCCTAACTTTCTTGTTACTGCTGCATCAGCAACAGGACTAGATATCTTTCTTACTATCGTGTTAAGTACAGTAATCTTTTTTGATTTAAATGATTTTTCAATTTCTTCATTTAATAATTTTGGGTCATCTACAATTATACCCTCTCCTCCAAAACCTTTAGAAACTAGTTCGTAATTAGTTTGATCTAATTTTGTCCAAACATCTCTGTTGTATAAACCTTTTTGAATCCAATAATCAATTCCCCATAAGCTATTATTGCCAACAACTACAGTTATTGGTAAATCATGTCTTACGGAAGTATCAATTTCTGGAGCATGAAATCCTAAAGATCCATCCCCTACAACCAAAATAACTTTTTTATCTGGAAGCGCTGCTTTTGCTCCCAGTGCATAAGGCAAACCAACACCAATCATACCGAAACTACTTACGTACAGTGACCTTAAATAATTTTCAATTGGAACAGTAGCTCTTGAAAAATGACAATAATCTCCACCATCAAAAACAACAAAGGTATCATCATCTAAATTTTTTTGAATTGCTAAACTGACATCCATTGGATGCATTGGAAGTTTATTGTCTGACAATTTAGTCATTTCATTAATGTAAGACCTCTTAGTATCTTTTAAAGATTTTAACCATTTTGAGTTATCCCAATTAAATTTTTTAATTTTTTTATTAATCGTTTCTATAAATGGCCCAACATCTGAATTTACTATTAGTGATATTGTTCTTGATCTATTTAACTGCTGGATATCAGGATCAACACATATGATTTTTGCATCTTTATTAAATGGAGGGGATCCTCCAAACCCCAACTGATAATCGAGTTTCACACCAAGCAATAAGACCAAGTCACTTTCATTTATTCTTTGAGCTGCTTTATTAAGTGGTAAATAACCAATCCCAAGTGAGCATTCATGAGAATCTCCAACTAATGATCTACCAGTATCAACTCCAAAAAAAGGTATTTTAGTTTCAACTAAAAATAAATCCAGTTCTTCTCTAGAGAGTGTTGCTCCAGCACCAAGACCAGCAATAACAATTGGTTTTTTAGCTTTTGATAATAATCCTAAACTTTTATCAATTTGATTTGGGCTTGGATATGAAAGCCAGTCTTCATTATTGTCAATATAACTATTTTTGTATCTTTCAAAAACTTCACTGTCAACTGACTGCTCTTGTAAATCGTGGGGTATAGTTAAATGAACAGGACCCCTTTTGCCTTCCATTGCTGTCCGAAAAGCCAGTGATATAAATTCAGGTATCCTTTCAACTGATGGAATTTCCCAGGCTCCTTTCGTAACTGGTTTTGCTATACCAATTTGATCAAATTCTTGCATTGCGCCTCTACCAATATTTGATGAGTCTGCTGAACCAGCAATATTTATAACTGGTGCCTCTGAATGCATAGCGTTTGCTAATCCAGCAACAGCATTTGCATGTCCTGGTGTAGTAGACATTACAACTCCTGGTTTTCTTAAAATCCTTGAATAGGCATTTGCCATATGAACCGATGCAGCTTCATGCCTACCATCAATCATCCTAAAATCTTGGTCAATAAGCTTATCTAAAAGGTGCAATATATGATCACCGGCAATTCCAAAAATTGTATCAACTTCATACATTTTCAAACATTTAATTATTAAGTCACTTCCTGTTATTTTAGACATTAAATTACCTCTCTAAATAGCAATAATATTCCCATTATAAATAATAAAACATAAAGAATCTTCAATATTAATTTATTTGAATAAAAAGCAACATGCCTCGAACCAAAAAATGATCCTATAAATCCAGCGGAGCCTAAGATTAAAAAAACATTTAAGTCAAAATGGCTATTTCCAGAGAAACCAGAGGTAGTTATGTGTCCAATAAATGCAAAAATGCTAACTATAAGATTAATTAATGAATTTGTTGCAGATGCTGGCTTAGCTTTCATGTTTAAATAATTAATCATTATTGGGTATCTTAGCGCTCCATTTACCATCCCAACCGCGGCACCCAATGCTCCAATTAAAAAATTTAATAAAGAAGCAATAATATTTTTTTTAGTATTACCTTTTTCAAAGATTTTTTCTGAAGGAAAGTGTACTGCTCGCAAAATTAATAATGCAGAAACTAAAATCATAATGCTTACTAATAAAAGTAAAATATCTTGTGGAAATAACTCGCTTGCTAGGCCTCCAATAAGAGGACCCAAAATTGCTCCAAAAAGTATAAATAGGAGACCTGTTTTAAAATCTATTCTTTTATTTTTTAAATTATTACCAACTGTTGCTAACATCATCATGAAACTAATTGCCAGATTGGTTCCAAAAGCAATTAACGCCTCTATTCCAAAAAATAACATAAAGAAAATTCTAATAGGACCAAGTGGCATGCCCACAATTCCACCAAAATAACCTGAAATTAAAACACTTAATATTAGAAACACTAAATTTAATGAGCTTATGTCGCTCAAAATGATAGTCTTTCAAGCATTCTATCTATTTCGTAAAGTTGATCTTCATCTGGTTTAAGAGATGGTTGTCTAGCATTGAAATGATTAAATATTCCTCTTTTTTTCAAAATATATTTAGGAAGCCAATTCCAAATACCTAAACCTTGCCCTAAAGTTCTTATCAAAGGAACGTACCTATGAAAAATTTCTTCAGCCTCTTCCCTATTACCTTCATCCCATAATTTAAAAACTTTTACAAACATTTCTGGAAATGCACATACTGGCATAGTTCCTACAGAACCCCTCCTCATTTCTTCAATCATAAATGTTCCTCCCATTCCACCAAATGGAATAGGGGCACCATTATGAGAAATTTCTCTTAATTTATTAAATCTTGGTATTGTTGGGGCAACTTCAACTTTTATATATTTTAGGTTATGGTGTTCATTTGACAATTGCACTGCCATTTCAGGAGAAATTGGTGTATCAAAAACATCTTGCATAAAAATAGGTATGCCTATCGCCTCCGCAGTATTAATAAAGTATTTTTTTATTTCGTTTTGTTCAACACCACCAAAAGATGGCGGAGCAATCATAACTGCATCAGCACCAAAATCTTCTGCTTTCTTTGAATATTCAATGCATTGCTTTGTTGATTCTGCTGTTGTATTCATACAAACCTTGATTCTACCTGCAGAATAATTTACAACTTTTTCAAGAAGTTGATACCTTTCGTGATCAGTTAATTTATAAATTTCACTAGCTAATGCAATAGCAATTCCATTTACTCCAGCATCTACTGCATAATTAACTTCAGATTGAACATCTTCAAAAACAATATTATCTTTAGAATCAAATGGTGTTGATAATATTGGAAAAACACCTTTCATAAAAATTACCCTATAAGTCCGGGCACAAGGCTTAGTAAAACACCTGCTACAGTTGCAGTACCTATAACACCAGCAATATTTGGGCCCATCGCATGCATTAAAAGCATATTTCCGGGTTTTTCTTTTTGAGCCATTTCTTGAACAACCCTAGCAGCCATTGGGACGGCAGAAACACCTGCAGCACCAATCATTGGATTAATTTTTTCTTTACTAACTAAATTCATAAGTTTTGCCAACAATATTCCTGCTATTGTAGCTGTAATAAATGCAATTAGACCAAGTATGAAAATTGCAATAGTCTGAAATTTTAAAAATACCTCTCCAGGCATTGTTGATCCAACAGCTAAACCAAGTATTATAACTACTATATTCATTAATTCATTTTGTGCTGTATTGCTCAATCTTTCCACAACACCACATTCTCTCATCAAATTACCAAACATTAGAATTCCTACTAAAGGCGATGCTTTTGGGACAAGTATGCTTATTACAATAGTACATATTATTGGGAATAAAATTTTAGCTCTTTTTGAAACTTCTTGTTTTGGTGGAGGCATTACAATCTGCCTCTCTTTCTTCGTAGTAAACAATTTAATTATTGGTGGCTGAATTAAGGGCACTAAAGCCATATATGAGTAAGCTGCAACCGCAGTTGCTCCAACAATATCCTGAACTCCCACATTTAAAGAATTTCCTAACTCTTTCATTCTTGTTGCAATAAATATCGTTGTTGGACCATCTGCTCCACCGATTATCCCCACAGATGATGCTTCTAATAATCCAAAATCAAAAATTGGATTAAGTAATAGTGTTCCTATCAATGCTACAAATACACCAGCTTGTGCAGCTGCCCCAAGCAACAGTGTTTTTGGATTAGAAATAACTGGAGAAAAATCAGTTAAAGCACCAAGGCCTAAAAACACTAACAATGGAAGTAAATCTGTATGAAGTCCATTTTCTTGAAAAAATAGTAAAAAGCCCATCGGCTCTCCCTCACCTGAAGAGGGTTTAACAAGCTCACCAAGTGGTAAATTTGCAAGAAGAACACCAAATGATATCGGGACAAGAAGAAGTGGTTCTTTTTTCTTTGCTATCCCAAAATACATTAAAAATCCTGCAATAATCCACATTATTGCGTTCCTAGGATTATTGTATATATCAATAAATCCTTCAAATATTAAATTAATATAATCTGTTTCCATTAAATAATTTTGATCATAATTTTACCAACTTCAACAGTATCTCCTTCAGTTACATTAATATCTGAAATTTTTCCGTCTTTTGTTGCAACTATTGTTTGTTCCATTTTCATTGATTCCATTAATATTACTGGTTCACCCACACTCACACTTTGACCATTACTGACTAATACTTGTGTTACTTTTCCTGGCATTAATGCAGTCAAATCTCCAGGGTCGCTCGTTGTTTCAGGAGTTGAAATAGTTTTATTTTCTGATGTTTTTGGTGAAGATTTTTTTTCTATCTTGGTTTTTTCTGGTTTAACCTTATCATCTATCTTTACATTAATTTTTTTTCCATTAACCACAACATTTGGTTCAGATCCACTTAAATCAACTTCAACCTCGTATTTTTTTCCATCAATTTCTAAAATATATTTTTTCATTAAACCTCCCTTGACTTAAATAATCTTTGTTGGCCATTATTTAACCAATTTGAACTACCAAAATTACTATCTTTTTCAGATCTTGTGGCTGGGCTAGATTCGGACAATGCTAAGCTTAAGGCAATTGAAGCTACAATATTATCCATGCTGTCATTGATTTTTGGCATAGGGGCTTTAAATTCTTTTTTTGAAATATCAACAGATACTTTTTTATCAAAAAAATTAATCAAGTTTATAGTTATCAAAAGGAAAACCAACACCATAAATACTACGGCTAAACCTATCAGAGACATATATAAACCATCTAAAACCATAATTTTCTCCAAACTACTTTATATCTAAAATTATTAAAAATCTATTTTTATTGGTACGTTATTTATATAAATATGTTCTTTGTTTTCTCCAAAAATTTTAACATTTATTAAATCGCTCTCAACATTAATATTTTTTTCAATAAATATTTTTTTGTCTGAAATATTATTTTTTAAAAAAGTTTCAGTTATTTCTTTTAACTTTTTTTGTGATTCTTCAACTGAAATTATCTTAATTCTAAATTCATCACCTGGTATAAGTTGAGTAAAAGTCCACAAGCTTACACTATCTAAATTTAGTATTCTTGCATAACCACCAATTCTTTGAGAATCTTCAAGTAATACATACATTTTTCCGTCTTTTGGCAATTGTATAGTTCCTTTTGATACTCCATCTGAAATAATATCTGAATTTCCATTTATGACTTCGAGCTTACTTCCTTCGATTAAAGCACCGGTTCTACTCATTCTGTTGGATAGTTTAAATTTTTGAGTTTCTATTATTTCCTTACTTTCATCACTGAGCAAGTGATATTCAGGACCTTTATTAGCATAGAAAATATTTTTGCCTTCAAAATGATTTGGGACTTCTTTTAGAAAATTTATTTTTTCAATATTGCTTTCATTTTTTTTCCTGAAAGAATGGATAATATCTCCAATACTTAATATTTTTCCCCCAAGATCAAAATTCGAATGAGTAGATTTAGAATTTAATGTAATGTCTGACTCAATTCCATTTTTTATAGCCAAGTATGCCCTTAATCCTTTTCTTGAAGCTCCGAAATCTAATTTATCGCCTTTTAAAATATTTATAATAGACCACATTTTTACAGGCATTCCATTAAGCTTAGGGTTCATATCAGCACCAGTTATACAAATTTGAGTACTATTTAAACATTCGAAACGTATATTTCCATACAAAATTTCTATTGATGCTGAATTAATAATATTTTCTAAAAGCAAATTGCCAATTCGGTATGATAATTTATCCCCGCTCCCAGAATTTGGAACTCCAAATTGCTCAAATGCATTTCGGCCTTCATCTTGAATACTTGAAAATGTTGGCTGATTAATTATTTTAAAAATTTCATACTTCATTGAATTTTAATTTCATTCCCGGTTTAATTATGCTTGGCGGATTAAGGGTATTGTCAAATAACTTTTCACCTGTCTTGCCGATCAACCTCCATCCCCCAGAAGATTTAAATGGGTAAATACCTGTCTGCTGATCTGCAATACCAACTGACCCAGCTGGAACTTCTTGCCTTGGAGATTTGAGCCTTGGGCAAATTAATCTTCTATCTAATCCTCCAAGATAGGGAAATCCTGGCGAGAATCCAATCATATATACGTGATAAATCGTTGAAGAATGGATTTTAACAATTTCTTTTTCGGATATATTTATTATTTTTGATACTTCGCTAAGATCTTCACCATTATTACCCCCATAACTTACATCGATTTGAAATAGTTCATTTAAGTGAGAATTTTTAAATTCAAAATTTTTTATTAATTCTGATATTTTTTCTTTTAATATTAATCTTTCACTTTTTAATGGATCATAATCAATAACTAACGAGTTGTATGTTGGAAAGCATGAATTTATATTTAAATTTTCAAAATTTTTATTTATAGCAGATGATATTTCGACAATTTTTGAATTTATATCTTTATCAATATTTTTAGAAAAATTAAATGAAATAGTAGTGTCTGAAATATCAATAAATTTAAACTTCATTGTTAATTAACGAATTGGGGTAAGCTCTTTATTTCACATCCAGAATTTAGTAATTCATTTTTTAGTTTTTCTGCCAAAGAAACTGATTCTTTATTATCTCCATGGAGACATATTGTATCTACATCTATTTTAATAAGTTTTCCTGTTATGGATTTAACTGTTTTATTTTTGACCATTCCAATTACCCTATCAATTATTTCATTTTCATCATGTAGCACAGATCCTTCAATTGACCTTGAAACCAGATGACCATTTTCATCATATGCTCTATCAGCAAATCCTTCACTCGCAACCTTTACTTTTTTCGATTTTAGAAAATTACTCCAATCAGAGTTAGCGAGTGAAACATGTATCAAGTTTTCATCGAAGGAATCTATTGATTTAAAAATAGCTTCAGCAATCTTTAAATCTTTTGCTGCATTATTATACAAGGCCCCATGTGGCTTAACATGCATTAATTTATCTTTTGCAAAAGCATGTAGCGCTCCAATTTGGTAACTAATTAAGTTCTCTATTGAATCAATATCCATATCTATTTTTCTTCTCCCAAAACCTTGAAGGTCTGGATAACTTGGATGTGCCCCTATAGACTTATTGTTTGAAAATGCTAGATTAATGGTTTTTTTAATTGTATCTGGGTCACCAGAATGAAAACCCGTTGCTATATTAACTGAAGTTACATGAGGAATTATTTCTGAATCCATTCCAGAATGCATCAACCCATATGACTCACCAACATCTGCATTTAGATCAACAACATTCATTTTGATAAAGGAAGATAAATTTTACTATTTGTTTCAGAACTGATTTTTAATGCATCAGTAAATTGCATATATTTAACACCGTCAGAAAAAGTTGTATGTGATATTTTTTCATTTCCTTTTATTGCTTGAATAAATTCTTCTTCAACTCTCCATCGACCAATTTCTGATTTTCTAGGTCTTAAAATTTTCCATTTTTTAGAATTCTTATTTAATACTTCTAATTTCAACATGACTGTATTATATGATTGCGGTATAGTTGATTCTGGATCTTCAGATATTCTTAAAGTTGAATTTGTTCCATATATGTAAATTTCAATTTTTTTTGCTCCACCAAGTACTGTACTGTGTGATAAATGAAAATTTCCACCTATGTTCATTTCTCCAATTGCTTCAAGATGATCTGGGATAGATATTTCAGATATAAAACCTGTATCAGGTAAAAGCCTCTTTTTTACATTTACATTTGATACTGCCATTACACTAGAGGCTGTGCCTAACCATCTCATTCCTGCTTCATAAAAAATACCCATGTGCATAATGTTATTTCCAGAAAGATCTCTATTTTCTCTCCAATGCATTGCTCTATCATAATCTATAAATTCTCCTGTTGAAGATTTAACATCAAAAAGTAATAAATCACCCATTTCATTTGATACCCAATTTTTAATAGCACTGTCATATGGCAAAGTATGAGGAGCTGGTACAATTTGAGTTATTAATTCAGGATAATTTTTTGATACATTGAACATAATTTCAGCTTCCTCTGAATTCATAGCCATTCTTGCTTCAGTCAAAACATGTTTGCCAGACTCAAGAGCTTCAAGAGTTATTGAGGCATGCATATAAGGCCATGTCCCAATGCATACAGCATCAACATCCTCATTCATGATAACTTCCTGCCAATCATCATAAACATGTTTAATATTAAATTTTTTAGCAACCTTATTTCCTGATTCAATTGTACGGTTAGCAACTGCAATGATCTCAACATCATTTTGTTCAATTAGTTTTGGGATATGAGCTGAAACTGTGTTCCCGCCTGCACCAATTACACCTATCTTAATCATAATTTTAAATCTTATTCTGAGGATCTCTAGGAATAAAAGCTGAATCAGAATCGACTTCTTTAGGGAAAATATATTTTCCCGGTTTTAAAAATGAAGAAATAAGTGCAAATAGTCCAAAAAAAAGACCTGATTTCTTAAGAAAATTTCTTCTGTTTTGATATTTTGAATCCATAAATTAAACCTTTATGTTAATTATTATCAACACAATTAGTATATTTCATAACTGCAAAGATGCAAACAAATAATTGTTGAGTATTTTAGTAGAAAATATAACACAAAATTTAACAAATATTTTAAACACATCTCAGGTACAAATTATGTTGATTATTATACCTGTTCCATGTTATCTTTTTTCTAGGAAATTTTAATGAGTCGAGAGGTTATTGATGGATCCAGGAATGTTATCAGTGGAGGACTGGCAAACAAGGTTGCTTGCATTGAGGTTAATGTTTGTATGTCTTGTGCTTGCTTTTACTGCTGCGGCTTCTTTAGTTATTGCTCATGCAGTAATACCTTCTGCGGTTGATTCCGGAACATTAAGTAAAAGGTTTAACAAATATAGGCTCCCGTTATATGTAACCGGAGTAATAGCATTTGTCTTAGACGTAGGGATTTTTCTTTACGCACTTTCATTAGCTCTAGGAATAATTTCTGATATTTATCCAAGTTTTTGGCAGTAGGTGAAAATCAGTTGAAGAAATTATTAGACATACTTTATGCGCCGCTCTACATAGCTGCGGATATAGTAGAAATAATAAAAGAAAAAGATAAAACAACACCAACATGGTTAAAATTATTAGCTCCTGTTTTGGCAGTTGGAGGATTAGGAATTTTTGCTGCTCTAAGTTTTGTTCAAGCATTTGTTATGACAGCTTGGTTTGGGAATCCTCTTCCAGTGTTAGGTTTCGATCAAAGCCCAGAACAACCAATTCATTTCCCTCACACAATTCATGCTGGAGTTGGCCCTTTGATTGACGAAGATACCGGAGAACCATACATTTCTCCTTCTGGAGATATGAGAATAAATGATGATGGGACACCAATGCAGGGATTAGGAATGGATTGTACATATTGCCATAAACAAGTAATTGAACGTGCATGGTCAGGAGTTCCACCAGTTGAACTTTGTATTTCATGTCATAAAGTCATAGGTGACTCCGATAATGAACAGTTAACAAAATTAAGGCAAAAAGGATTATATGAAGAAACAAAGTCACCAATTAATTGGGAAAGAGTTCATAGAATGCCAGACCATGTGAGATTTAATCATGCCCCTCACATTTGGTATTTAACAGAGAACCCAAATGCTATTCAAAACAAACCAGTAGATTTTGAAACTTTACCAGATGGTACCGTCAATGCTTCAAAGGTATGTTCCACTTGCCATGGAAATGTTGCTGGCATGGAACAGGTAGCTCAAGTTCAACCTTTAAAAATGGGTCAGTGCGTTGCTTGTCATAGAGCAAATGAAGCTTCAGTAGGATGTGAAACATGCCATCACTAGAAAATAAAAATAGTCTATCAAGGAGAAAATTTCTAGGTCTAGTTGGTGGGACAGCTTTAGGTGCGTTTATTTTTGAAGCTTGCGGAGTGCCAGAGCAAGAATTTATTATCCAAGCTCCAGTTGATATGCCTGAGGATTATGTAAAAGGTGAAGATGATTGGTACGCAACCTTAAGTGAAACATCTAGTCATGGAGAAAGTCTAATAGTAAGAATCATGCAAGGTAGAGCAAAAAAAATTGAAGGTAACCCAGATTTTCCAAATACCTTAGGGAAACATAAAACTGTTACTGAAACTGAACTACAAAGTATGTATCATCCAGACAGGATATCTGGGCCACTATACAGAAAAACTGCAAGTGGTAATCATAGGCCAATAACATGGAAGGAAGCTAAATCAATTATTAATAATGCAACTTCTGCACAAGGAACTAAAACAATAATCACAAAACCTTTAAGAGGACTAAATAGAGGATTAGTTGAGAAATACTCATTTATAAAAAATATGAAGCACTTGAGTTTAGCTTCTTTGAGGGACAATTCAATGTATGAAACGACTAAGGATGTTTTTGGAACTAAAGACCTTCCTTATTTTGATATAAAAAATTCTGATTTAATTATTTCATTTGGCCTGGACTTTCTTGGATCTTGGGGGCCAGTAGAATACGAATACCAATTTGGTAAGTTTAGAGGCAAGGAAAATAGAGGATATATGTACCAAATAGAACCTCGAATGTCTATGACTGCTGCTGCTGCTGACAAATGGTTGTGTAGTGAACCAGGAAGAGAGGGATTAATTGCATTATTGATAGCAGACTCTTTAACAAATAATGGCAAAATTAAAAATAAAGATGTTGAATACTTTAAGAAAATTACAGGCATCAAAGAAGTTAGTGAATTAAATAATACTAATGTTAGTTTGAATGCTAAATCAGTCGGTAAAGCAACTGGGATAGATTATCATGCAATAGAAAAATTAATTGAAAAAATAAATTATTCGATTGATAAAAATAAGAAAATAATGTTTTTATCTGGCGGATGCGTATCTGGCTACTCTAACTCTAGAAGTTTAAATTCACTTGTTTATGGACTTAATTACCTTACTGATTCAATAAATAAAAAAGGTGGAATAATAATAAATCCTGAAAATGAATTAGGTTACATATTAGTAAACGGTGAAGCTATAAATATGCCATCTAGTTCATCTTGGAATTCTTACGAAGATTGGTCAAAGGAGATAGAAACTTGGGAATCGGGAGGTCAAGACTTAGCAATAATTAATAATGTAGATTTGGTTAATGAAATCCCAGGAAAAAAAAGATTAATCGATGCAATGGGTAAAGTTAAACTTTCAATTGGTTTCGGTATTGTTGTGAATGACACAATAGAAAGATGTGATTTAATCCTTCCTTCAAATACAAGCTTACAATCATGGAGTTCTGATATTCCTGAACCAAAAACTGGATATCAGTCATATGGATTTGGCCAGCCGGTAGCCACAAAGCCTCTACTTAGAGATGGCTCAAGAGTGCTTTATGATTCTAAAAGCTTTAACAATGTACTTCTTGATGATTTAGATGGAAATCTTTCAGGTATTTCATTTATGGATATCTGCAAACAACTTTCCGATACCATTTACGATAGCAATTCTTATAATAATTCTTCAATTGTTGCTTCAAACAAAGATGATTTTTTTAGAGGCATAATGGCTAGAGGAGGCTGGTGGAATACAAATCAAAAACCTGCTGATCCAAAAAAACCAAAAATTAATGTAATTAATTCTGTTTCAAATGTTAAGAAAAATAAAGATGAATTTTACTTAATACCTTTTAAGTCTCATGTATTTGGAGATGGTAATTCATTATCTAATCCTTGGGCTTTAGGTTCACCTGATCCATTAACTTCTATAACGTGGGATACTTGGGTTGAAATGAATAGCAAGACTGCTGAAAAACTTAATATTAAGGCTGGAGATATTGTAGAAGTTAAATCAAAAATATCCTCAATAGAATTACCTGTTTATGTTCATCCTGCAGTACCAACTAACACGGTTGCTGTCCCAATTGGATTAGGGAAAGATAATTTTACAAGGTACGCAAGTGGAAGAGGGGCAAATATTGTTGACCTAATTGACTCTAGTAAACTAAATGAAAATGGAGACATAATGTGGAATTCAACAACTGTTCAAATAATTAAAACTAAAGAAAATAAAAAAATATCAAAATTTGAAGGAAGTGTTCCAGCTGTCCAAATTGAGCCAGGTGTGCCAATCTTAACTTTGGCTCCAGGGGAAACTGCTGAAGAAGGCTTTCATAGAGCTCATGAAGAACATCTTGATCATACATTTGGAGATCATTTTGGAGATAATCATGACAAAGAGAAAGGTGATCATTAAATGGTAGCTGAAAAACAAAGTAAGTTTAAGTGGGGAATGGCAGTTGATATTGACAAGTGCAATGGATGCCAAGCTTGTGTAATAGCATGCCAGTCTGAAAATAATATCCCAATAAATACAGAAGAAAACTTCAAAGATGCTAGAGGAATTGAATGGATAAGAGTTGAGAGGTATTGGGAAGGTGAATTTCCAAATGTGAAAGCTAAGTTTATACCCATATTGTGTATGCATTGTGACAATGCCCCATGTGAACCTGTGTGTCCTGTATATGCAAGTTACCATACAGTTGAAGGATTGAATGTTCAGATTTACAACAGATGTGTTGGAACAAGATATTGTGCAAATGGTTGTCCATATTTGGTTAGATTCTTTAATTACTGGGAACCAGAATGGCCAGAGTCATTTCAGAATCACTTAAACCCTGACGTTACAGTCAGGAGTAGAGGAATTATGGAAAAATGCAGTATGTGCATTCAAAGAATTAGAAGAGGAACAAGAAATGCAAAAAGAGATAAGAGAGAGGTTGCCGATGGTGATATATCTCCAGCTTGTGTTCAAGCCTGTCCTACAGATGCACTTGTATTTGGAAATCAAAAAGATCCTGAAAGCAGAATCAATAAAATGAAAAATGATAAAAGATCTTACACATTACTTGATCACCTAAAAACAAATAATAATGTTTGGTATCTTGCAAAAGTTGACGCAGACATTGAAGCACATCATGGTGATGAACATCATGGAGAAGATAGCCACAAGGAGGATTCTCATTAGTGAAGAATTGAACAATCAAGAAAAATTTAACGCTGCTACTCAGAATTTGGTTTCAACGACTAATAATGATTTGAGCGGAAAATTTAAAATTGTATTTGGTGTTTTTGGTGCCCTTGCATTAATGGGAATTATATCAATGATAATTAAGGTAACTCAGGGATTTGATGACAAATCTGCTTGGGGTTATTATTCTGCGATAGTTTCATTGTTATTTGGTGTTTTTGGAACAGCACCAATGGTCGCAATAGCACCAATGATAGCTAAAGCCGATTGGCACAGACCAATAGCTAGAATAGCAAATATGTTTACCGCTGCTGGTTTATCAAGTGTAATAATGATATTGCCTTTAATTTTTGCTTTACCGCCCTTAGTGGTAGGTGGTTACAGAAGAAGATCAATATGGTTTGATGCAAATATTTATACACCCCATGTTTTTTTTGGTATAGCGGTTTTAGGACTTTTCTTAATAGGAATTGGAATGTTATGGGTTTCATCAATTCCTGATTTAGCATCTATGAGAGATCATTCAACTGGAAGAAGGCAAAGAATTGCAAAAATATTATCAAGAGGATTTGTAGGGACAGAAAGACAATGGATAAGTTTAAGAGCAAGAATCGGAATGATGAGCACTTTCTATTTTATGTTTTTAATATTTGTTCATATTTTATATAGCATTAATTTTAATTTGGAATTGGTTGCAGGATGGAAAGATGCTATTTACCCTATGTATCATGCAATGACTGGTATCCAATCAGGAATAGCAACAATTATGATTGCTGTTTATCTGATAAGAAAATATTACAAATTGGAAGATGTAATTAGGATTGATCAAATCTGGGGTCTTGCAAAATTAATGTTTGCCGCAACAATATTTTGGTTTTACTTTTTCATATGCGCATTCATGATATTTTGGTATGGAAAGTCAGCTATTAATGAGATGACAATAAAAATTTTAGTTAATGGTCCTTACATGTGGGTATTTATTGGAGCATTTCTATTTAGTTTTATTGTCCCTTGGTGGATAATAATATGGAATCCAGTAAGAACAAATCCGCCTATGTTAGTTGTTGTTGCTGTAATAACTTTGGTTGGTTGTGTTTTAGACAGAATTAGGCTTTTCGTAATTTCGTGGCAAGTATATGGCGACGAAACAATTCATTTAAGGTATATACCTCCTGAAGATATTCCAAACAATATGATTATGCCAACTCTTCTCGACGGAACATTGTTCGTTGGTTTTATTTCACTTGGAATATTTATGTTTTTATTGATGAGCAGATTAATACCTATAGTTTCAATTTGGGAAACACACCAATCAATTTTATTAACTAAACACATTAAATTTTATAGAACTGAAGTTTATGCAGTAGGAAAGCCAGATTAAATGCAACAAAGAAGAATACTAAGTGAAAAACAAATAAATGAAGAATTATTGAATGGTAATTTAGCAACACCGAAATGGTACTTCCCAGTAATGGGTGTCTTAGGTATTGGGGTTGTTATTGGATTTTCAACTCTGTTGTATATGTTTAATAGAGGTCTTGGTGTAACAGGATTAGCAAGGCCAGTTTATTGGGGATTATTTATTACTACCTTTGTATTTTGGGTAGGCATAAGTCACGCAGGAATTATGATTTCGGCAATTTTACGATTAACACAGGCGGAATGGAGAAGGCCTGTAACTAGAGCCGCCGAGCTTCTTACAGTTTTCTCACTACTTACTGCTTTATTTTTTCCATTAATGCATGCTGGAAGGCCTTGGAGAATAGCATATTGGTTACTTCCATACGATTTTGCTAGAGGTATTTGGCCAAATGTAAGATCACCGCTATTTTGGGACCCTATTGCTATTGGAACATACTTAACAGGAAGTACATTATTTTTATTTGTAGCTTTAATACCTGACCTTGCAATTCTTAGAGACAGAACTACTGGAATTAAGAAGGGAATTTATACTGTATTAGCTCTTGGGTGGAGAGGAAATCCTCGGCAATGGCAATTGCAAGTTGTAGCAGGTATTCTTCTATCGGCACTAATGCTTCCAATATTCGTTTCAGTGCACTCAATTGTAAGTTGGGATTTTGCTGTAACTCCTGCTGTTGAGGGTTGGCATTCAACAATTTTTGCCCCTTACTTTGTAATTGGTGCTGTTCATTCGGGTGTATCTGCTGTTGTAACGATGATGTGCCTTATGAGGTGGCTATGGAAATGGAACAACTACATAAGACCGGAACATTTTGATGCATTAGCAAGACTACTTATTGTAGTTGCAACTGCTTGGTTAGGTTTTACATTTTTAGAATTAATATTTTCTTTATACGGAAGAGATGCTCCTGAAATCGCATTGAGGGAGCTTCAAATTTTCACATGGCCATGGAATCTAATATTTATTACTTTCTTGATTACTGGTTATATTATTCCAGTTGGCTGTTGGTTATTCAAAAGATGTAGAAACAACATTGCTATTATGTTTTGGACAACAATATTAGTTAATGTCGGAATGTGGCTTGAAAGATTTTTAATCATTGTTCCTGGTCTAGCGAGAAAACAAGTATTCGTTTATACATGGGAAGGTTATTGGCCAAGTCCAGTTGAATGGATAATCATGGCATGGTCATTTGCTTGGGTATCTTTCTTAATGCTACTTTTCGCCAGATTTTTTCCTTTAATTCCTTTATTTGAAGCAAAAGAAAGTCAAGTATTTACAACAGAAATGAAAGTTGGGAGAGCAACAGTCCCAATGGTAATAAGAGAATGATGGAGGTATATCATGTCTAAATTAAGTATGTTAGGTCTTTATGACAATCCTGACTCTGCAGCAGATGCACTTGATGCACTGCATGACTCAGGATTTGATCCAAATGATTTTGATGTGTTGACTGGAACACCATATCCAGAAGGTGCTTTTGGAGAACACGTACCTCAACACAGGTTATTCAGATTTCCTCTTTTCGGGGCAATAACTGGTTTAACTTTGAGCGTTTTTTTAACAACATCTACTCAAATAATATATCCATTAGTTACAGGTGGTAAGCCGATTTTATCAATATTTGCAATGTTGGTAATTATGTATGAAATGACTATGTTATCAGCAGTTATAACTACAGTTATTGGTATCCTTTTTGAATCAAGGCTACCAGATATCTCAATGAATGTTTATGACACTAGAATCACCGAAGGTTTAATTGGTGTTTCATTAGTATGTTCAACAGATAAAAAGGATTTAGCTGAAAAAGCATTAAAAGATGCAGGAGCAATGGAAGTAAAATCATCGGGAAAATAAATTGAAAAAAAGTAATTTTAAATTGAATAAGTTTCACATTCTAATTGTTGGCATATTTGCTTTTACATTATTGGCACCTACATGTCAGAGTGGAATAACACAAAGAGGAACATATCCAATAGAAATTTTTTCTGAAATGCACTATTCACAAGCATATAAAAACCAGGAACCTCCAAGGTTAGATTCTGTTGAAACAGCTCAAAAATTTATTACACCGGAAGAAAGATTAAATAATTCAAGGTCAGTTCTAAA
>Ga0163111_10000198_pt1 | contig 35249 bp, 37 predicted proteins | sample CRUFie1St18metaG_FD_109645 | JGI IMG/M metagenome (GOLD analysis project Ga0163111, IMG submission 109645) | Marine microbial communities from the Costa Rica Dome - CRUD Field 142mm St18 metaG | ecosystem: Environmental > Aquatic > Marine > Oceanic > Photic zone | place: Costa Rica: the Eastern...
ACCCAACCATATCTTAGTGCATTCATCCCAGGCAGCCGATAGGATAGGGTACTGCCGCATAAGTGTTTCAGTATCAGCCATTGTAACAATAGTCTCCTGTGTTATAGTTTCTAATCCTCTGTAGCATAACGTGTACTTCACCGAAGTCAAGCCACCCGTGAACGTCAACACAGCCAAGGTCTTTATTGATCTGTGTGTCATAAATGATATTGCTGGTGATCTCTGGGTCTGTACCATGAGGATACTTTAGAATCGCCAACTCAAAATACCCTGCATGACCACCATAGCTACCATCATGACAGACGACACTAGCTCCAAGTCCGTTGCTGAAATAGTAGCGTTTAACATATCGACCTTCCTTATTGTGAACGTCTGCCAGGAATCGTACCTCATTTAGTCTCAGTGTGTTTACTTTAGTTCTGGGCATTTGCGTCCTCCTCAAATATAGGGTCACCGTACTCATCGACTGCTATACCATCCCTCATGAATACATCACCATTCTGTATTCCCTCGACAATCATTTCCATTTTTTCTTGCTCTGTAAACATCTTGACTCCTTAACAAATTGGTGTGTAGCTATAGAACACCGACACAACAATAACACAACATACGATAACAATCAACAACAATTCTTGATCTGACTCTTTCATGATGCCTCCTTATCGGCTTGCCTTTAGTATACCTTCTACCTTACGCTTGTCAACCATTTTCTCCAGACGGTTACGGATGATGCAACCCCTGACGTTGGCCTGACGCCATGCCTTTACGATTGCTGTGAGCCTGACAATCTCCGACTGCCTGACGTTGGCAAGTGTTTCTAAGAAGTCTGTTCTAGCCTGCATGATTTCGGCATAGTCACCGAATCCATCGACACTAGGACGGATTGTCAATTCGACTACGGTATTTTGTTTGCGATTATTGCACACGCCGCACAGGGCTTGCAGATTGTCGAGACTTGTTTCGCCACCCTTCGACTCTGGCACAATGTGGTCGGCTTGCAGGGCGTCACGGTCACCGATACCACATGCACGGCAACGGCCATTGTCACGGTCGATCACTTGCAGTCGCAGACTTGCAGGAATTGGTTTTTTGCGTCTCATAATGTGGTGTCCTAAGTGGTGGTGAATAATCCGAGTCTAATATAATTATCGACAGATCGCAAGGGGAGCATTAGCCCGCCCCGTAAAAATCCAGACTAGCCTGAAAATGTACCGACTCCGAATCCTCATAATCGGTACGATCTTCGATAACCTCACAATGTTCGTAGCATGTGGGGCAAATATCGGCATCGGAGTGAACCGAAGCACCACAGCAGTCAGAACTGTAAACGATTTCAAAATTGTTACTCATAATTGTAATTCCTTAAAGGGTTAAAAAGTTTTCTTTATTGGTAATATATATATGCAAGTAGCGTGCCAAAACTAAAAAACTTTTTTATACTTATTTTATAGGTATATTGTGATTCTCATTTTAAGACATGATTTGCATTTTGCAAATAGTGTAGCATTTTGCATTGCATTTTGCAACACACCCCATATCGTGTATCATTTTGAGAATGGGTGGGGTTTTTTCATTTTGCTTTCGTTATTGAGATTCAGTCTCAATAAGCGGGGGTGGTATAGACACAATCCGACCCCCTATATTAAATTAACCGTTTTATATAATTAGTTAATAGTATCCTTCTTCTTGGGTCTTCCTTTCTTTTTAATCACTTGCATCTTTCGTCTCTGTTGTCTTATCATATCCGACGTTATTTTCTCTCCACTAATTTCCCCCATCCTTATAGCTATTTCTTTATCACTAGAAGTCCCGCAATTATCCCTAATGAATTCCTTCTCTGCATTACTCCATCTCTTATAGTTAGCCATTTTAGTAGATCCTTATTGACAAATGTGTATATCTTAATACTATAATACTAGATACACCGTTTTTTGCAAGGAGCAAAAATGAGTAAACCAATTGACTCTACATTAAATGTAAAAGCTTGTGCCAGTTTGGATGTTTCAGATGACCTGGAAAAATCTCAAGGAAAGTGCATCAACGAGCTACTAGATGAACAAAAAGAAGATCAGGAAGAAGAAAAACACACTACCGAATAATGTAAGCGAAACAGAATTTTTAGAAGTATTAGACAATATAAGCAGACGACTAGGTAATAAATTTAAATTTGGATATCATACTTTTGAAGATATGAAACAACAAGCCGCTATATTTGCTATAGAAGGCTTAAAACGCTACGACTCCAGCAGACCATTAGAAAACTTCTTATGGACGCATGTAAGAAACAGATTATTTAATTATAAAAGAGATCATTATCAGAGACCAGATGTTCCCTGCAATACCTGTCCTTTTTTCGATCAACATTGTAAAAAAAGCCAGAGCATGTGTACAGAGTTTAGTAATAGAAACGATTGTGAACTTTACAACACATGGTACATAAGGAACAATGCCAAGAAAAACATAATGAAACCTGTGGACATAGAGAACACTCCTAGTCATAGTAAATCCTTAGATGTAGAAGATATAGTTGACAATACTGAGGTTTTAAATATAATAGATATTAAAATGCCTACCCAATATCGTGACCTATATTTAAAATTACGACATGGAGATAAAATTACCAAAAACGACCAGAAGAAAGTTATTAGTATAATCCAAACTATCCTAACACAACACTACGAAAATGAACAAGATACCTAAGAAGCGTGGACAGCTATCTCTAGATGAAGAAGAGTATATAAGAGATAATTTTAATAAATTAGATATTAAACAAATTGCCACCCACTTAAACCGTACTCCTGCACCAATCAAAAGATATATATCTGAATCTAAATTGGAGTATATGAATGATCCTGAAGGCTATGACACCCTTAAAAATAAACTACACAGTAAAAGCTTTTGGAATGAAATAACCAGACAATTTGATGCTGAAAGCGGAGAATTAGAATATTTTGAAAATACATGGATTAATTTAGTAAAACAATTTCGTGAGGACGTACTTCCTGCAGAAGAATTACAAATTAAACAGTTTATCACTATTGACATTTTAATCAATCGTTCAATGAAAGAACGTAAAAGACATATAGCAGATACAGAGAAGCTACAGAAGCAAGTAGACTTTGAATACAGCTTGGCAGAAGAAGATAGGGACACGGCGAAACTTACTAATTTAGAAACTCAATTAAGTTTTGCAAGAAATAGTATTAGCTCCTATACGAACGAGTATACCAAACTTTTAAATGAACAGCAGAAGATTAGCAAAGATTTAAAAGCGACCCGTGAACAGCGTATCAAACGTATTGAAGACGGTAAATCATCGTGGGTAGGCCTTATCAGAATGTTGGAAGACGAAGAGATAAGAGAAAAAGAAGGTAGGCAGATGGAAATATTAAACATGGCTACGAAAAAAAGCAGAGAAAAATTAACAGAATACCACACTTATGCAAATGATATTGTAGATAAACCCTTTTTAACACCAGATGATGTATAGAAATTATAAAGATCCACAATATAAACAATGGAGAAAACAGGTCAAAAAATTAGACAATCATACATGTCAGTGGCCAGGATGTAATATGAAGAAACAATTACAAGTACATCATATAAAAAGGTGGAGTGATTTTCCAGGGTTACGTTTTCATCCCAATAACGGTATAACATTATGCAGAAAACATCATTCGTTTATTAAGGATAACGAAGATGCGTATGCAGAAACTTTTTTTAAAATAGTTAGTAATAGGAGAAGATGATGCTTAATATGAAACAGCCATATATATGCAAGTTAAAAAATGCAGTAACATTACATAGATACAGGAATATTAAGGTTCATCCAGTTACTAAAAAAGAGCTGATTGTCGAACCTGCTACCTTTCATTTAGATGAATTAGCTGTATTTTTTCAAGATTATGAACAAGGCAAAATAGTTTTTGCTATTATAAAAGAGGTAGACACTCCTATTTTATTGTACAAAGAAGACGATTATGTTAAGTGGAAAGCAGATGGAGGCACACTAGAAGGATTGCAACAGAGATTTGAAGAAGTGCTTGGTAAACATCCAGAATTATTTTTACAAGCACATATGCCACGCACTTTAGATAGTGATCCTCATGGTCCAGGAACCATTCTTTCAGGCATGTTAGAAGCTGTAGGAATTAAGAGTTCTCCTACGTGTAGTTGTAAAAAACGCGCCGTTCGAATGAATGTTGAAGGAAACGATTGGTGTGAAAACAACATGGAAGAAATATTAACTTGGTTATCAGAAGAAGCATCAAAAAGAAAACTACCTTTTGTAAAGCCTGTTGCAAAGTTAATTGTCAAAAGAGCAATCAAAAAGTCCCGTAGATTATTAAAGAAATATGGATCAACTTAAGATTATCATAGATACTAGGGAACAAAAACCTTGGGAGTTTCCTGGTCACACCACAGCGGTACAAAAGCTAGACACAGGAGATTATTCTGTAGAGGGTCTAGAAGATATACTTTGTATTGAAAGGAAGCAGAACACATCAGAGTTTGCCAAAAACATTGTGGAGAAAAGGTATGACGATTGGACAGAGAGAATGTCGAAGTTTAAATATAAGTTTCTTTTGTTAGAATTTTCTCTATCAGACGTTTATCTGTTTCCTAAAAACTCTGGGATCCCAAAACATATGCTGAACAAAACAAGAATAAGTCCTAAGTTTTTAATTAAGAAACTTATAGAGTTATCTATATTACATGATATTCATGTGCTGTTTTGTGAATCCTCCTATACAGCATCTAAGTTTGCTGAAACAATCATGTATAAGGTTTATTCGAATGAACGAAAACAATAATTTAGAAGATGCTTGGTTAGGCTTAGGTGACTTATCTAAAATAGCAACACCAAACAATCCCATGATTGGTAGGTCTAAATATGATATAGAACATCCAGACTACCATTTACTAAAAATATTAAGAGACCCAAAGTATCTTGCTACCACCTGTAAACTTCTATTCAACATAGAGCTGCATCCGATACAGGTGGCAATACTGCAAGAGTTCTGGGTACGACCTTTTCCAATGTTCATAGCAAGTCGTGGTTTTGGAAAGTCTTTTCTTATGAGTCTTTATTGTATACTGAAATGCACCTTTGTGCCTGGAACCAAAATTGTTGTTGTGGGTGCTGCCTTTAGACAGAGTAAAATTCTTTTTGAATATATGGAAACTATTTGGCGCAATAGTCCTGTCTTAAGAAGTATTTTTAGTGGTAATGACGACGGACCCAGAAAAGATGTTGATCGATGTACACTCCGATTAGGCGACAGCTGGACTATTGCTATCCCTATGGGAGATGGTTCTAAAATCAGAGGTCTAAGGGCACATATCATTATTGCTGATGAATTTGCTTCTATATCTCCTGAAATATATGAAACTGTTGTTGCTGGTTTTGCTGCTGTTAGTGCAAGCCCTATTGAGAATGTAAAAGAAGAAGCTAAAAAACAGGCTATGAAAGATCTTGGTGTTTGGACAGATGAATTAGAAGTACTTACTAAGAAAATGGGAAATCAAGCTATAATAAGTGGAACTGCTGACTATGCTTTCAAACACTTTGCACAATACTGGAAAAGATATAAAGGTATTATAGAAAGTAAGGGTGACCACAATAAACTTCAGGATGTTTTTGGTGAAGAGGTTCCAGACAACTTTAACTGGAGAGATTATAGTGTTATCCGTATCCCCTATGAGTTAATACCTAAAGGCTTTATGGATGATAAACAAATCAGTAGAGCAAAAGCTACTATCCATAATGGCACATATCAAATGGAATATGCCGCAGTATTTGTAGAAGATAGTGAAGGATTCTTTAAGAGAAGTCTAGTAGAAAGCTGTGTGGTTGATGACAAAAAGTCTATCCTGGATCAAGACGAGAATGTTATTATATTTGATCCTGTTACTAAAGGAAATCCTGGAGCAAAATATGTTTACGGCATTGACCCTGCTAGTGAAAAAGATAATTTTTGCATTGTTGTTATTGAGCTAAGACCAAATCATAATAGGGTTGTATATGTGTGGACTACCAACAGAACTAACTTTAAGGATAGACAGAAGACAGGTCTAATATCTGAGCATGATTTTTATGGCTTCTGCGCAAGAAAAATAAGAGACTTAATGAAAGTGTTTCCAGCAGAAAGAATAGGTATAGATGCTCAAGGAGGAGGTATCGCTATAGAAGAGGCTTTACATGATCCTGTACGGCTACAGTCTGGAGAACACTTAATATGGCCACTTATAGATTATGATGGTAAAAGTAAAGAGACAGATGTTCAACAAGGATTACATATCTTAGAAATGGTACAGTTTGCTAATGCCAATTGGACAGCCCAGGCTAATCATGGTTTACGAAAAGATATGGAAGACAAAAGGTTATTATTCCCAAGGTTTGATAATTTTTCTTTGGGTCTAGCGATGGAAAGAGAAAATCAGGATATATTAGAGGGTGATCTTAATCCTATATATGATAATCTTAGTGAATGTATTTTAGAGATAGAGCAACTTAAAGACGAATTAACAACAATTGTCATGACTCAGACAAGCACCAGTGCTGGGGCTAGAGATAGATGGGATACTCCAGAAGTAAAGTTACACGGGGGTAAAAAGGGCAGATTGCGGAAAGATAGATATAGTTCTTTAGTAATCGCTAATATGCTTGCGCGACAAATGACAAATGTTCTCAAACCTCCTACTTATGATGTTATCGGTGGAAATGCCAGAAACCATAGAGGTAAAGATAGTGGAGATATGTATAAAGGTCCAGAATGGTTTACTGGTCCAGCTAATGACGATATTTATACAGGTATTTACAGAGATTAGGTGTATGAAACTTGTAATCCCATTACAATAGAATTATAATATAACATGCCAAAAAAATATCCAAAAAGTGACGCCATTCAAAACGTAAGTCCCACACCTCCTGAAGAAGCATATATCTTCTATGGAGATGATGAAGCTAGTAAAAATGAAGCTATGAAAGCTTCTGCTGGAGCATTAGATGAATATACTCTGATAGACGGGTATAATAATAAAGCTACTGCTCATTCTAGATATCGTACTGATTTTTCTAATTTAGACACAAATACATCAGGAAGACCAGGATTAACTCGTGGCGATTATGACTATTTTAGGCCAGATGAAGCAGTACCTAGAAAAGTCAAAAATGTAATGTATAGAGCTGATGATATTTATCAGCGTGTAGGGTTAGTAAAAAATGTTGTAGACTTGATGGGAGATTTTGCTACTCAGGGGATTAGGATTGTACACAGAAACAAAAGAGTAGAAAGATTCTACAAAAGATGGTTTGAAAAATGCAACGGAAAAGATCGTAGCGAAAGATTTGTCAACAATCTTTATAAAACAGGTAATGTTGTTGTAGATAGGCAGACAGGAAAGCTCACAACCAAAGCCACCGAAAAAATGTTCAAAGCCTTAGCTAAAGCTGATTTTGACATTGGCCCAGAAGAAAAAGTTGAAAAAAGAGTCATTCCTTGGAAGTATACTTTTTTGAATCCCTTATATGTTGATGTGGCTGCTGGGCCTTTGTCATCTTTTGTGCAAGATAAACGTTATGAGCTTGTCTTACCAGCAAATTTGCGTAAGCTAATTAATGCTCCTAAGAATGATGCAGAAAAACAAGTTGTTGCACAGTTGCCAGATCAGATTATTGAAGCCGCTAAGTCAAAGATGAAATATCCATTAGATGCAAACAGGACGTCTGTATATCATTATAAAAAAGACGATTGGCAAACTTGGGCCTATCCTATGATATATGCAATCATGGATGATATCACGGTTATTGAAAAATTAAAGCTTGCGGATATGTCTGCATTAGATGGTGCTATTTCTAATATTAGAATATTTAAGTTGGGTAATTTAGAACATAAGATTGCTCCAACTAAAGCTGCTACATCTAAACTAGCACAAATTCTAGGCAACAATGTTGGTGGAGGTACAATGGATTTGGTTTGGGGTCCTGATATTGAGTTATTGGAATCTAAAACCAATGTACATCAATTTTTAGGAGAAGGTAAATATACTCCTCATTTAAATGCTGTATATGCTGGACTAGGCATTCCTCCTACATTGACAGGAACCTATGGTGCAGCTGGAACTACAAATAATTTTATTAGTTTAAAAACTTTAACACAAAGATTACAATACGGTAGAGATGTTCTTATTAGATTTTGGCAGCAAGAGATAGAGCTTGTTCAGAAAGCTATGGGCTTTAAATATCCTGCCAGAATAGAGTTTGATAGAATGGACCTCAGTAATGAAGAAGCTGAGAAGTCTTTATTAATACAGCTAGCAGATAGAAATATTGTTAGTGATGAGATGGTTCGATCTAGATTTGGTCTTGATCCAGATATGGAAAAACTAAGAGTTAATCAAGAACATAAAGAACATAAGAGAAAAACTAGTCCTCCTAAAGTTAGTCCTTATCATGATGCTAATTTTGAAAGTGCTATTAAGAAATTAGGTGTTCAGCTAGGTATGTTAACTCCTAGTGAGGTTGGGGTAGAATTAAATAATAAAGATTCCGATCAGCAAAACTTACTTGAGCTTAAGGATAAGTTTGAGAAGCAGAAGCCTAAGAAGCCTGTTGTTACAGAAAAAACCCCTGGTCAGCCAGGAGAAGGAAGACCTATGAATTCAAAGGATGCAGAGAAAAGAAAAGAAAAAGAATTTGCTCCACAAACAGGGGCCAGTTTATCTATTTGGGCTATAAATGCTCAAGAAGCTATATCTGAAATTGTTAATCCTATTATGCTGGATTTTTACGGAAAGAAAAATCTTAGAAGCTTATCTCATCTTGAGGCCAGTGAGCTAGAAGAGGTTAAATCTAAGGTATTATTTAATATTAAGCCATATTCGATTATAGATAGGGATGCTGTGGAGTTGGTATTTAATACCATAAATACTCAAGCAAATTTAGAACTAATGGGACACTATATAGATTGGCAAAAATCTGTTCAGCAAGATCTTCCGCATACGATGTCTTTAGATGATCAAAAACAAGCGAAAGCATCTTTTTATTCCATGGTGTATACAATTTTACACAAAACATAAGGTAAAATTATGAAAATATATAAACAAGAAATAGCTGATGGTATAGATGCATTAGTGGCTAGTCAAGCGTGTATTACCTATGCTTCTGTCGCTGAACCTTGCGAAGATACCAAAGCTTTTGCTTTTAATAATATTAAGAGTGTTGCAGCTATTGAGGATAAAGATTTATATTATGTTCAGTCTATTTTAGTTAGTAGTACTTGGAATAAAAACGACGATGTGTTTGATAGGGGAGAAGTTTGGAAAGCCAAAAGTACACCAGAAGATAAGCCAACCAATCTGGAACATGATGAAAGTGTCGTTGTTGGACATATTACTTCTAATTATCCTATAGACGATAATGGTCAGGTTATTCCTGTAGAAACATTAGAAAACGATTTACCTGAAAAATATCATATCCTAACAGGCTCTGTAATATATAGGGCTTATAGTGATCCTGAGCTTAAAGCTAGGGCAGAAAATTTAATTAGAGAAATTGAAGAAGGCAGTAAATATGTTAGTATGGAGTGTTATTTTAAGAATTTTGATTATGGTTTAATGAACCAAACTACTGGTGAATTTAAAGTTTTAGCCAGAAAAGAAGATACTGCCTATTTAACAAAACATCTAAGAGCTTATGGTGGCACTGGCCAACATGAGGGTTATTCTGTTGGTAGAGTATTAAGAGATATTACTTTTAGTGGTAAAGGCTTCGTTGACAAGCCTGCTAATAATGATAGTATAATTTTTAGTCGCACCATGTTGAATAAATTTTTAGAAGATAAAAACACTGATTTTGAAAAAAAGGGTGTAATAGACAATAAGCCGTTTTCTAAGCCGGAGAAAAAAACTATGAATCTAGAAGAGACCGTCGAAAAGATGAATAAGAAATTAGAATCGCTTCTAACGTCTGAAGCATTCGCATCAACATACAGTAAAGCTTCAGATCTTGAAGTCAAGGTTTCTGAGTTGGAAACTAAGGCGGAAGAATCTGCTGAGGCTTTGACCGAACAAACTGAAAAGTTCACTGCACTTGAAGCTTCAATTGCAGAGAAAGATGAACTTGTAAAGGCCCTTGAGGAAGAAAAAACTTCTTTGAAAGAACAGCTTGACTCAGTTAATGAAGTTCTTGCTGGCTACAAAGAAAAAGAAGAAGAAATGGCCAAGAAAGAAAAAGCATTAAAAAGACGGGCATCTCTAGTAGAGGCCGGTTTAGATGATGAGGCAGCAGAAGCTGCAGTGGCTAAATTTGAGAATCTTGATGACGAATCTTTTGATTCTGTCGCTCTTGTTATCACCGAAGCAGCTAAAACAGCTGAGGCAAAGATGCCACCAGCTCTTAAAGAAGCTTTAGATAAGAAGAAAGACAAAGAAGAAGATGAAGAGGCAGTCATGAAGAAGAAGCCAAAGGCTTCTGAAGAAATTGTTGCTGAAGAAACAGAAGAGACTGAGGCAGCAGAAGAAGAGGCAGACGAGGTGATTGCAGAAGCATCTGATCTTGAAACAGTTGAGACTGACGAAGAAGTTAGCCTTTCTGTAGCAGGTGAAGAAGAAGTTTCCGCAGTTGAAACTACTCGTGCAGCTTTAGTTGATTTTGTTAAGTCTAGACTTCAAACCAAGTAATTTTTAAGGGAGAATAAAACATGGCTCTTAAACCAGATCGTATCGAAACTCAAACAGACATCTCTTTTTTCTGCAATTCTGCAATTGATAGAGGTGGAGTAGTATCAATTGTTACAGGTGGCTCAGGCGTAGCTATGGATGATGGTAACGCAGTTGTAAACTACGAAACTAGTCCTAGTGGAGCAAAGCCAGCTGGCCTTTTGCTTAATGATGTTGTCAATAATGACCTTACTCGACAGCATATTAATTATCATCAGGATGAAGTACAGGTTGGCAGTAAGGTTGCTATCCTTAGAGTTGGTCAGGTAACTACCAACACTATCGCAACAGGTGTAGCGGACGCACCAGTAGCAGGCGCAGATGCTTATCTCGCAGCTAATGGTGAACTAAGTGCAGTTCAGGCTGCAGGAGCACCTAAGGTTGGTCAATGGCTAAGTGCCAAAGACGCCGAGTCTTATGCCAAAGTATCCATCAACATCACTTGAGCTTAAAAAAGGGAGAAACAACTATGTCAGATATGAGTAATAAAACTTTTCAACCGACTCCAGAGTTGACCGATCTTTTGGTCAGATCTGGTTCACAGCAAAAAGAGACTTCTCTTGCAGCTAATGCAGAATTTGCAAAAGCTCTTGAGCAGCCTCTTCGTCAAGGTGTCCTCAGTGGCAATGTTCTTGATGGCATTTTTGAGCCAATTCAATTAGCTCCTGGTGCTAGCCCAGAATTTCCACTTGACTTCCTTGCTCCAGGCACCGAAAAAGATTTCGTTGCTTACACCATTCCTAATCATGGATATATTCCAGAGCGTCATGTTGAAGGCGACTATGTCATGGTTCCAACTTATGACATCGGCTCCAGCATTGACTATCTTTTAAAGTATGCTCGTGATGCTCGTTGGGATGTTGTCGGTCGTGCTATGGAAGTTATGGAAGCTTCATTCGTCAAAAAGATGAATGATGATGGCTGGCACACACTTCTCGCTGCTGGTGTTGACCGTAACATTGTTGTCTTTGACAGTGATGCTGCTACTGGTCAATTCACAAAGCGTCTTGTGAGCCTTATGAAGACTGTTATGCGTCGTAACGGTGGTGGTAATAGCTCAAGTAATAACAGAGGTCAACTTACAGACCTTTATGTTTCTCCTGAAGCTATGGAAGATCTTCGCAACTGGGGCATTGATCAGGTCGACGAAGTTACTCGTCGTGAAATCTATGTCGCTGATGATGGTGGTGGAGCAGTAAACCGTGTCTTCGGTGTGAATCTCCATGATCTAGACGAACTTGGTGAAGGCCAAGAATATCAGCTGTTCTTCGAAAATGTACTTGATGGTACACTTAGTGGAGATAGTGAACTTGTTGTAGGTCTTGACCTTCGCAAGAGAGACAGCTTCATCATGCCAGTTCGTGAAGGCGTTCAGATCTATGAAGACGATACACTTCATCGTCAGAAGAGAGCTGGATTCTATGGATGGGCTGAGCAAGGATTTGCTTGCTTAGATAATCGCAGAGTTATCCTTGGATCTCTGTAAGCCTTAATCATTATTTGGTTGAAACTGGGGCTGGCGTAAAAACCAGCCCTTTTTTTATATATTTATATATAAGGTGTATCTTTAAGTATACCCATAATTTTGAGAGGTAAGCCATGGCAGCTAGTCAATACGACTTCAAAATAGAGCAAGGTTCTTCATTTAGATTATCTATTGTCTATAAGGATTCTAATAATAGTCCCATAGATTTAGCTAATTATTGTGCTAGGATTGTGTGGAAAACTAATACTAATATTACTCAGACTTTTACAACAGAAACTTCTGATTTTTCAACATATAAGCTATTCATTGAGACTCCTACAACAGATGGTAAAATAACATTTTTACTACCAGCTTCAACCACTAATGGATATACTTTTAGTAGTGCTAAATACGATTTCGAACTACAAGACAAAAGTAGTGAATTATATTCAGGTGGTGGCAGCGAAACTTTCCGAATACTATACGGGAATATTAGTATAGATAAAAGATATAGTAAATCAGACGACCTATTGGCTTGTACATCATGAGTTTCACTATAGAAGTAGAGCCAGTAGTATCTAATTTTATAGGTATAGAAACATCGTTTTCAGATACCATAGAGACGATATTGGAAGACAGTATAACAGACAGTAAAACTTTAGATATAATAAACAATAATTACTCTGATACTGAAGATGTTAATTATAGTAAAAACGTTATAGACATAGAGGCTACGAACACTAGTTCTACTACTAATTTTATAGACGTTGAGATTTATCAAACATTCGACCTTACTGTACAAACAGGGTCAACGAGTGAATTTATTGGAAATATTCATCATAGTAGAGTTGATGGTTTAGAAGATTTTATAGAACATGGTAGAGAATTTGACTGCGGCACACCATAAAGGGAGACAACAATGCCAAGAGATACATTAATACAAGTAAGAAGAGGGACACTAGCTCAATGGTTGTCTACAAACCCCACTTTGGCTAATGGTGAGTTGGGTTTTATTACAGATCAGTGTAGACTTGTTGTAGGTAAAGATGAAGTTAATTTTAGTGGCCTGTGGTATTCTGATTCTTGTGTAATCCCACAAACAGGCTTGACTAACAGTGGTGGTACTGGTAGCGTTAATGATGTATTTAGATTTGTTAGCGTTAGTGGTTCACAGACTTTAATGGCTAGCGGAGAAGCTACTCTTAATTTAGTTGGTGGCAACAGGATTAATATAGTAGGTGTGTCTGGAACAGATACTATTACTTTTAACGTTTCTGGTTTAGTTGCTGCTGATATTAGTGATTTTACTCCTACTGTTACAGGATTGGTGGCAAATCAGTTTGAGACAGATTTAGTTGCAGGAAATAATATCCAATTATCATATAATTCGGTTAGTGATGCTTTATCTATTAATACAACTGGTGTGGTTACGCATGATGGTGATGAAAATGTTTTAATAGGGGGCAATCTATCGGTAGTAGGCGATTTAAATATTCAAGGATCTAGTTCTATATTTAATAGTACTAATGTAAATATTGGTGATAACTTAATTACCTTAAATATTGTTGATGTCGTTCCTAGTGGCGGTATTAGGGTTGTTAGGTCTGGCGTTGTACCTACAGGCTTTGCTAATTTCTTATGGCAAGAACATAGAAGTAGATGGGAAGCAGATTTTGGACTATATTCCCCACAGCTTTTTGCTGATTCTATTAGTGCTACAACAATATCTGGAACATTGGTTGGCACGGCAGATTGTGCTACAAATATTTTTGTTGCTGATGTAAATCATACTGGTACGCAGAATTCTTTACTTTTAACCAATGTGAATGAAACAGGATGCAATCCTGTAATATCAGACACATCTTTGTATTATGATTCTAGTGGCAATATTTTAGTTGCTCCAACTTTTAGTGGTAATTTATCTGGTAGAGCTACTGTAGCTACTACCATAGATGTACCTCACACTAATGCAGATACTAATTATAATATTGTATTAGTTAATCCACCAGGCTCTGGTAGTTCTTTAGTTGCAGAGTCAGGTCTTAACCTTTATTATAATCCATCAGATAATAAACTATATGGTTCATATATAAACTCCCCATTTATTTCAGGTGCTTCAGTTGGTCCAGGCAATGCTGGTATTAATAGTTTTATATTAACAAATTATTATATTAGAAGTTCAAAAATAGATGGTGGATCTCCATAAGGACGACCGCTAAATGGCTAGGAATAATTTAATACAATTTAGAAAAGGTACATTAAGTCAATTTAATAGTGCTAACCCTACTCTTGCTAGTGGAGAGCCTGGATTTGCTATTGATGCAAATGTGTTGAAGGTAGGGGATGGTATTACTCCTTGGAGTGGTCTTTTAGGATTCAGTGTTGGTAGTGGGATATCTTCTCTTAATGGATTAACCTCTTCGTCTTTAGTTATAGACGGTGGGCACAATATACAGATTACCACTAGCGGTTCTGAGGTTATTAATGTTGCCTATACAGGCTTAGAGCATTTATCTATACCCGCTATATCTGATGAGATCAATAGCAATAATACCTTTATTCAAAATTTACTTTTTGATCAGTATGGACATGTTACTGGAGTATCTAGCGTTGCTGTGACAGGAGTTGGGTCAAGTGTTCCCAGTAATGTTTTGGTCTCTGGGGATAACATTAGTCTTCTAACAAATGACATTGGCTATGATACTATTCCAACATACATTCTTGGGGCTAGTGGTTCAAGCCACTATTTATTTAGTGGTCCAGGACTGTCTCCGTCTACCCAAGACCCTACATTATATTTAGTTAGAGGTAGGACATATAAGTTTGTAAACAATATGGGAGCACACCCATTTCAGTTTCAAACTAGTGCTGGCATAGGTGGTACTGCATATACTAGTGGTATTGACAATAGTCCTATAACTAATGCTACTATGACTTGGGAAGTCAGGCATGATACACCTAATATCCTATACTATCAGTGTACATCACACTCTAGTATGAATGGTTTGGTCTATGTGTTAGACAAGGATTCTCATCCTGATATCTTGTCTGCATCAAATAGCAACAATAATGGTGATTTTTTTATTCAAAATCTATTATTTGACCAACATGGGCATGTTACCGGAGTGTTTTCTTCTGAAGCTGCCACTGGTATAGTAGACGCTGCTCTGAATACACAAATACAGTCTGGTGACAATATAGTATTAGTTTATGACTCTGGTACCGGTGTCGATCCAACAGGAACCTTAACTATTAATGTCACTGGAGTAGTGGAGTTGGGTGACAATATTAGCTTCCTAACTAATGATGCTGGCTATGCGACCACAGGAGAGCTTGTTTCTGTCTCAGGTTATCTTCAAGGTAGAATAGATTCAATACCATCTGATACTAATACTTTTGTTAGTGGTATAGTTTATAATACTGGATTGAGAGATTTAGTTTTAACTAGAAATGATGGAGTACAGCTAACAGGAAATTTTGATATAGTTTTGCACAGTGGTGACAATATAAGTTTACTGACTAATGATTCTGCCTATGATTCGATACCTGAGTATACTTTAACTTCCCCTGGTCTGGGGAGTGTTAATTATAGATTTAATGGTCCAGGCTTATCTGGTGGTGTTGATGATCCAACATTATATTTATATAGAGGCAAAACATATAAGTTTGTTAATAACATGGGTGCCCATCCATTTCAATTTCAGACTACTGCAGGACTAGGAGGCACTGCTTATACAGATGGCATTACTGGTAGTCCTGTTAGTAATGGTACACTGACTTGGGAAATTGAACATGATACTCCCAATATTTTATATTATCAATGTACATCACATTCTAATATGCAGGGTGCAGTTTATATCTTAGACAAAGACTCCCATCCCGCAATATCTACTACATCAAGTGTTGATAATAGTAATAATACTTTTGTTCAAGACTTACTATTTGATCAATACGGCCATGTTACTGGCGTTGCTAGTGTTGCTGTTACTGGTATACCTACAGTACCTAATAATGTATTGGTTTCTGGTGACAATATCAGTTTGTTAACAAATGATGCTGGTTATGCAACTACAGGGGAGCTTAGTTCTGTTTCTGGTTATCTACAAGGACAGATAAATGCTTTACCTTCCGATACTAATACTTTCGTAAATAACATAGTATATAATACTGGTAATAGAGATATAGTATTATCTAGAAATGATGGGGTTGCATTAACAGGTGATCTTAGTGTTGTATTACATAGTGGAGACAACATAAGTCTACTAAACAATAATCTTGGTTACATCACAGGGTTTACAGAAACTATTAGTTCTGGGGACCCTATTAGTTTCTTAATTAATGATGTACCTTATGCAATTAGTGGAACTCATATAGCCATAACCAATGCTGCTTCTAATGTTAATAATACTGATGATGATTTTGTCCAAGACCTTTTGTTTGATGAGTTTGGTCATATCACAGGAGTTGTCTCTGCAAAAGCTTCTAGCGGAGTAGTTAACTCAGCATTAAACACACAAGTACAGGCTGGAGAACATATACTTTTAATCTATGATTCTGGTACAGGTAGTGATCCTACAGGAACACTAACAATTAATGTTACTGGTATTATAGATGGTGGAGCAACTGCTAATTATTTACCTGTGTTTAGTAATACTGTTACCCCTCTTGTTAATAGTATTATCCATCAAAATGGAGATCGTATTGGTATAGGTACAACTAATCCGGCTACAGCAATTCATATTGTAGCTCCTAGTGGTAACGAAGGAACAGTGTTATCAAGAACTCTTGATCATACAAGTTTTGCTGGACATCTGATTCGTGATATTGATGATAGGAATGTTGCTAGTTTTCAGTATTGTAACAGCGGCGTTGCTGCAACAGGATTGCGAAATCATGTGTTGATAGGCTCCAGAGAATCAGGTATTCCTGTCAAATTTTATCAGGGTAGAGATTCTGGTCAAACAGCTTTCAAAGAGAATAACGAAAGAATAATTTTTGATATTTATGGTAATACAATATTAACAGCTGCATCTGGTCAGAACGTTATGGTTAGTGGAAGCTTAGATGTTAGCGGGATTATAACTGCTACTAGTGGTAATTCCACGCAATGGAATACTGCGTATGGATGGGGAGACCATTCACAAGCTGCGTATCTCACAGGACATCCTGTTATTAGTGCTGCTAACACGAGTGCAAATTCTGGTAATGTTTTTATACAGAATTTAACCTTAGATTCCAATGGCCATATCACAGCTATAGATGTTGCCATACCTACTGGTGCTGGTGGTGGTGGTAGTGGTATATCTAGTTTATTAGAAGATCAAAATCCTCAGCTGGGTGGTAATTTAAGTTTAAATAATAAAAATATAAATGGTGCAGGCAATATCGATATTGATGGAGATATTACTGCTGAAGAACTTACCATAAGCAGTTCAGATCCTTATATATACCAACGGAGTACAGACTCAACAGCGACAGTTAAAACATATCATTATGATACGGGGAGTCAGCTTGGAGGACTTCTTTCATATGGAAAATCTCCTAGTACATTTACAAGTTTCAATACTCTGCTGGGATTAGGTGCTGGTAGTTTTCATTTATTCTCTAGTTATGGACATTTGGGTATTAATACCTATGGCGTTGCTAAAGATATTGTACTTGGAACAGACAATACAGAAAGAGTTAGAATAACTTCTAGCGGCAATGTTGGTATCGGAACATCTACTCCAGCATACAATTTAGATGTTACCGGTGTGGGTAGATTTGTACATTCAGATGGCGTGTGTGGATTGCTGGTAGAAGATACTGGTGGTTCTGGTGTTCATATTGGTGATTGCGCATATTCTGATGGCGACACATATACTGGTATGAAACACAGCAATCATACTCATGGACAGGAATATATGATTATTAGTGCTGGCCATTCTACTGTTGTTTCTAGTAAAGCTGGTACTAGTACATATATACGAGCCGGTGGTAATGCTACAACTTATCAAGGTGTTTTTGGAACTGGTTCTTTTGGGATTGGTCCTAATGCTAACAGATTAAGAGTTAATAGTCAGTCTGTTATTCTTAATAACGGTACGGGTAATTATGACTTTAAAGTTTATGGTCACAATAATGCAACGCAATTAATTCATGCTGATGCTGCATTGCACAGAGTTGGAATTGGTACAGCTACACCAGCAACAAAACTAGATGTTAATGGTGTTATTACTGCTACCGGGGGAGATTCAACCACTTGGAACACTGGATACTCTCTTGCCTTTCAAGCCTACAGCTGGGGAGATCACTCACTTGCTGGCTATTTTTCTACAGACGAACAGATAGAAGATATTGTTGGCATCATGGTTAGTGGTAATACTGAAACAGGTATTACGGTTACTTATGACGACAATGGAACTGGAAACGGTAAATTAAATTTTGCCGTTGCGACTCAAAGCGATAATAATTTTACAACAGCTTTGTTAAATAAGTTGAATGCTATTGAATCTGGTGCAACAGCTGATCAAACAGGATCAGAAATAAAATCGTTATATGAAGCTGAAAGTAACACTAATGCATTTACTGATACTTTGTTAGGTAAGTTAAACGGTATTGAATCTGGTGCTGATGTCACCGATGCCACAAATGTAGACGATGCTGGCGCTGTAATGAATAGCGATAGTTCTACTAGTAGTATGAGTTTTGTTATAGATGAAGATGATATGGCATCTGATTCTAATAGTAAAATACCTACACAACAATCTGTAAAAGCTTACGTTGATAATAATTCAGGAGGGGCTGGTGGTTCTGGTAATTTAGTAAGAGGATCTGAGGTCGTAACTGCTACTACAGGAATTTTTGATGTTTCAGAAGGTTATAGTGTTGGTACCCTTGATGTTTATCAAAATGGTGTTAAGTTATTTGAAGGAGCTTCTTATGACTACACTGCTACAAATGGTACATCATTTAACTTAACCAACCCAGCTACTAGTGGAGATTTGATAGAATATTTAGGTCTTAACACTTCTACAAATGCAGTGGGTAATACCTCTTTGGGTACTATAACTGTTACAAGCAATCAAGACGTATTTAACACAGTCGACACATTTACTAGTTCTAATTTAGCTGTATTTTTAAATGGTGTTAAGTTAATAGACGGCGAGGATTATGATGTTACTAGCACTTCTCAGTTCACCTTAGATTCTGTCGCAACCTCTGGAGACATTGTTGAGTATATAGCTTATGGAGCTACGGTAGCCAGCTCTAATCTGCAAAAAACTGGTGATACAATGACGGGGAACTTGACCGTTAATGCAGACCTTATAGTTAAGGGTTATAAAGAAACACATACAGATAATGGTAACACAGGTATTGCACAAACTATAGACATTAGTGATAGTACTTTACAAACATATACATTAACAGGTAATTGTACGTTTACGATGCCCACAGCAGACGCTGGTAGAAGTTTTACCATGTTTCTTAAGACAGGAGCTGGAAGTTTCACCTCTACGTTTACTGGCGTTAAATTCCCTAGTAATGTTGCGCCTACAATTACTACTGACGCTAACAGAATGGATATTCTTACATTTTACTCTGATGGAACAAATTGGTATGGTAGCACACAACAGGAGTATCATGTATGATTTTTATTCCTAAAAAAACATTAATTAGCAAAAAACAAGACTTTACAGCTACGGGAGGAACGTTAACTACTGATGGTAGTGACAATATTCATACGTTTACGTCTAGTGGAACATTTACCGTTATTGGTACTAGAGGTATAGATATATTAGTTGTTGCTGGTGGTGGAGGTAGCGGTGAGAATAGAGGAGGTGGCGGTGGTGGAGGTGGTGTTGTATATCAAACTAGCCAAACGATTAGTGGAGGAACATATAATGTTACAGTAGGAGCTGGAGGAGCAGGTGCTATAAATAATACTGCTAGCGCTACACAGGGAGGATCTTCTTCTTTCATAGGTCCATCTTTATCTATAACTGCTGTTGGTGGGGGTAAAGGAGGAACTGGTAGATTTACATCCTCCGGCGGTAGAAATGGTGGGTCTGGAGGATCAGGAGGAGGTACTGCTTACAATGATAATAGCAATCATCCAACTGCTGGTGCGGGAACTGTAGGACAGGGTAATTCTGGAGGTAGAACTGCAAACGGTGGCAACGATCCTAGAAATACAGGTGGCGGTGGAGGCGCTGGTGGAGCTGGAACTGGAGGTTCAGGTTCTACTACTCGTCCAGATGGTGGCGATGGTGTTCAATATAGTATAAGCGGCACAGCTACATATTATGGTGGCGGTGGCGGTGGTGGTTCTGGTAGAGGTCCGGGTGAAGGTGGTTACACCACTGCTGGTAGAGGTCTAGGTGGTCAGGGCGGTGGTGGTAATGGTGGTGCTGATAATGTTTCTCCATATTTAGGTGCGGCTGGAACTGCTAACACTGGTGGTGGGGGTGGTGGATCTTCTGCCTACAGCGGTGCAGCTGGCGGTTCCGGTATAGTAATAGTGAGGTATACAAGATGACAAGAGCAAGAGAAACAAGTGAAAACCTAAGACTAGCAAAAGTTTTTGGAAGTGTTGATCTAAACGGAGGCGTTGGGGGAATTCCTATTGGAATTGGAGCAGATCTAAATATTAGTAGTTATGATGATGAACAGGCTGGCAGTTGTGGAGTTAATTTTGAAACTCCTATGTCAGATGCTAATTATACAGTTGTGTGTTCACCTAGAGAAATTGATGGGTTAACCAATACATGGACAGCCGTTACTAGAAGTCATACCTCTAGCTATTTTTACTTAGTTGTTAGCAAATATAATAATGCAACAACTGATTTACAAGTAAGTTTTATAGTTTTCGGAGATTAAAAATGAAATTAATAATTTATCCAAATGATGATGACGGAGTGGCTGTAATCCATCCATCTCCAAATACAAAATATACAACAGAGGAAATTGCCCTTAAGGATGTTCCTAAAGGTAAACCTTATAGAATTATAGAACATACAGACGTTCCTACAGATAGAACTTTTCGTGATGCTTGGGAAGCTGACTTTACTGAGCCTGAAGGTTTTGGTATAGGGGCTGACGAGTTCTTTAGATTAGGCTACGGAGGATAATATGAATATAAATGTTAATATGGACAAAGCAAAGAACATCTGGAAAGATAAAATTCGTGCAGACAGACAGCCTTATTTTGAATCTTTAGATGTGGACTACCTTAAAGCTACAGAGGCTCAGAATGTAACACTAAAAAGCCACATAGAAACAAAGAAGCAACAGCTTCGTGATGCTCCAGAAGATTCTAGGATTATAGATGCCACAACGCCGGATGAATTAAAAGTTGTAGATCCTGTTTCTGAAATTATGTATATAACAGAACTAGATCAAGCTAAGTTAGATAAGCTTACAGAGATAGACGAGGATTGGAAAGCAATACTTAATACTGGTTTTGAAACACCAGAAGGGTGGAGTCTTGGCATTACCACAGATGATGTAGCATTGCTAAATGGAGCATATTCTCTCGCCAAAGAAGCTGCCGCCCTTGGTTCTACAGACCCTGTAACTATTTTAGATACTAATGGTGAACCTCACTCATTAAGCGTGGCTGAAATGACACCAATAATGTTAGCGTATGGTGCTGCAAGAGCTTCGCTAAGTGGAGCAGATGCAGCTAGAAGAAAACTGGTTAAAGACGCAACAACCGTAGAAGAACTAGCGGAGATATAACATGAGTGTAGCCAGAGATATAAGTAGACAAACTTCAAGACAGACTTCAATCCTAACAGCAGACCAAACGTCGGTTACTGTTACTGGTGGATTTAGTGGCTCTAGCCTTGAGACTTATCTTAATGGAGTTAGGCTTATTCAGAGTTCAGATTATACCCTAAACGGAACTAGTGGCATAACATTAACGCAGGGCGCTAGCGCTGGTGACATCATTGAGTTCTCTATTCGCAACACTTCCAACTCTGGGCTTAGTGCGGTTAATACTAATGAAATTGTAGATGGCTCTATTACTTCAGCCAAGCTATCTACTAGTGCAACTGAATCTGAAAATTTAAAAAACAGAGTAGCTTTTGCTTGGGTTAAATTTGATGGAAATCAATCAGCAGCAAGTATGATATTAGAGTCTTATAATATTGATAGTATTACAGACGATGGAACAGGTAACTATAAAGCTAATTTTACAGTTGCCCCACCCAATGCAAATTATTGTTCTGTTATTTCAAGTAATGGACAAGTAAATGGACAGCATGTCGTTCCTTTCGTTGGGGCAAATTCGTCTGTGGGTGGAGCAGTAAATAATGTCAACTATGTGGATATAGTTTGTATTAATGTTACTAATTCTAACTACAGACAAAACTGCAAGATACACCTTGTTGTGTTTACTTAATATAGGCGGAGAAATACTATGACAAAAACATACGACAACGCAATCCGCACAGGCAAAGAGTTCCTTGGACAAGTAGTAACCACTGTTTATACTGGTAAGACAACATATTCTGTTCTAGGTGGTGGGAATGTTGGAACATATATGACAGTTTTAGACACATCCATAACTCCTACCGCATCCAATAGTAAAATTAGAGTTGACTTAAATATTTCAGGTGAATTTCATAACGATATGGTATTTAGAGTTTCTAGAAGTATTGATGGAGGTGCAGAGACTGAGGTTGTAAGAAATGATGATGCTAACTATTGGTCAGGGTGGGGACTTGTAAACTATGATGCCAATAACGCCTCTACTGGATGGACCAATCATTATATTTGTATTGACAGTCCAAATACTACCTCGACAGTAGAATATCATTTTATGATTCAATCAGCTGGTGTTGCAGCGACATCAATATCTTTAAATAGAACAAAAAATTCCACTGGAGCTGCAAACTATGAGAATGGAGTATCGCAAGCCATATTAACGGAGATTTTAGTAGTATGAAAAAAACTATAGAAATACATGATGCACTAATGTCGTTAATACCAAACGTCAGATTTTCTGTTGAAGACAATGACTTTGACAAAATTGAAATCCAAGACGGAGGCGTAACTGTTCCGTCCAGACAAGACATTCAAAATGAAATAGAAAGACTACAATCTATAGAAGACGCTATAGAATACCAGCACAATAGAAGAGAACAATACCCAGAAATAGGAGATCAATTAGATATGCTATGGCACGCTATTGATACAGGATCTTTAGATAAAACATCAGACTTTTATTTGTCTCTTAAATCAGTTAAAGATAATAACCATAAAACTTAAAGAAGAAACATGCTTAATAGTGTATATATAATTATATAGATTACGGAGATACCATGGCAGATTTTTACTTTCCATCACCTAGCGGTAACACTACTGATATCAGAGAGTCTGGTACTATAGTGAAGATTATCAAAAAAAATAGTAAGTTTAAGGTTATAAAAACCAATAAGCCTACTATTGGTGATACAATATCATTAACGGCCACCCCTTTAGGTTCTCCAAATAGTGTTACTTCGTGGTCATTATCATACGACAATAGCCAAACTACTACAGACGATAATTTAGACAGATCAGATACAGCTTTACCAGACACAAATCCTACAATAAATATTTATGATACGGACTTATTATCTATTTTAGTTCTGCCAAAAACATTTAGTAATGCTGGTGAAGTCGCAAATTTAATTTTAACTTCTAATGCTAGTTCGCATCCTTATCAAAGTCTTAGTGTTGGTAGTGTTGTTAATAATCCAGAAAATAGCGGTGTAATTAAATGGAATCCAGGAGTAGGTAATACTGGAACATTTTTTTATCGATGGAAAGATTCGCTAGGAGTATCTTCTGCTGGCGGCACGATTACTGTTACTTCCACTCCTTAAACACGAGAAATTATATTATGTCTACACAATGGATATTAGAAATACCCCTTATCGTAAGAACTTGGATAAACGATTTATCTGATAATCCTACCTACAGTGACGATAGGTTGCAGCAGGTTATTATTGTTGCTGGACAATATGTAACTAGAGAAATAAATTTAAACATTAAGTATAATTGCGATATTGTAAATCTTGACATTAGCCCAGATCCTTCTGCGCCTAATAGAGATGAAACATTTATTGCTTTTGTAGCTCTAAAGGCAGCATGCATTTTAGATCAAAGCACATTTAGAACCAAAGCTGCTGGAGAGGGTATTAGAGCAGGTGTGGGTGCTGCTAGTGTTGCTGTCGCAGGGAACCTAAAAGGCTATAAAGAAATTCTTGATGTCGGCCCTTGCGCCATGTATGAAAAACTAAGAATGGAATATGAAATAGGTAATGCTAATGGTATCAAGGCTGTTCTTGGACCATTTGTAGGCAACAATTTTGATGCCAGATATTTAAATAGAGAACACGGAAGATCTAGAGACTTCTTTTCATGATAGACCTAACTGCTGTTAAAAATTTATATAATAATGCTATAGATGACTTACTGTCTTCTAAAGGATTGGCTGTGCCTTGTAATGTTGTACACGAAGATCCTAGTGGGTCAGGATGTCCAAACTGTGTAGTAAATCCTATTACGGGAAGATCTACCAGCAGGTATTCTCAGCCTACATTAGCTCCTGACCTTGAGATCAAAGCTTCTGGAGGTGTACCAGAAGACATGTTTATATTTTATATAGACGAAAACAGTAATTATTACAGCAGTGGAAATCAAGAAATTCAGATGAGTGGGATGACTCTCTTTAGGGAAGCATTTCCTAGTAGCTTGGTGTTCTTTTTAGATGTAGAACATCCTTTAGGCTTTCAAACCTTATATCCTAGCGGTTTTTTTGACGACGGTCTCACTTTTTCTTCAAGAGAAAGTATTGGTAAGCTTTTAGTCAGAGATAGTGGTAACCCAGCTTCTGCTGAAAACTCTTATCAGATATTACAGAACATTATTAGTAGTGGAGTAAGTTCTACTGCTAGTGGCATTTTTTATAATAGTAATACCGCACATATACTTAGAGATAGCTCTAATAGCCTGGTGCCTAATGACGTAGCCGCTACATTTAGTGGTTTAGTGTCTAGTTTTAATGGTTTAAATGTTAGTGTAAGAAACACTGACTCTATTTGGCAGCACGAGGAGCTGTTATGCGGTTTTGCTCATGATACGTGTTTCAATAGAACGGATGCTATAGACGCTTTTATTGATACTCATTGCGACGGTCGTGTGCTCAGTTCGTTTAGAGAAACATACAATACACACTGTTCTGGAGAAGATTACTTTCCTGCTCCAGTTTCAGAAGAAGTTGCTTCCGGAGAATATATTTGGTTTCCTGAAGGCCATATATGTCCTGTTTGTAATGGAGTAGGTTCTTTTCCGGTTACTACTACCGAGTCACAAGACATAGTGGTAATTTTTGATAATAAAAAATTTATTAATTTTGGTAATGTTAATGTGCCTCAAGGAGATATGCAGACTATAACTCCTATCACTATGTATACAACATTAAGTACAGCAGATTACATACTTGTAGACACATCGGTTACTCCCTACACACAAAACAAGTTTACTAGAGTTTCAGAACCACAACCAGTGGGATTAGGAGAAAATAAATATATTTTTACTAATTGGCAAAGGAGTGCTTAGTGCAATTTACAGTAAACTTATTGGAGTCAGACAACAAGATAACTACAGCTATATTAAAAAGCTTGCTATCAGACACTAAAAATTATATGGGTCAAGTTTCTAAAAAACTGGAACCTAAAATTAGAGATATAGTTAAACAGGCATTTTTAAATAGTCCAGAATATAGATCTCTTTTGTCTGGGCAGCTAAGATATGAGTTTGGATTAGTTGATCCTGCAGCTAAAGTTAATCAAATATTAGCAGTTTGGGATAATGTGGTAGTTAGTTTTGATTCTCCAAAAATTAAAGCAAATCAGATTCACGGGAAATTAGTTATAGCTATGATTAATAGTAATTATAGTGATGTTCTTGCATTAGACGCCAGTAGACAAGAGACAAAAAAGGGGCAGTCCTTAGCTTGGTTAGAGTGGTTATTGCTTATGGGTGACAAAACTATAATCAAAGACTATGAGATATTTTTGGGTTCTGGTCGCAATTCTAGAACCGGTGGAGCTGTTATGAAGAAGGTTGTAGGAGGTAAATGGAAAGTCCCTAGTCAATTTTCTGGTAGTTCTAAAAATAATTGGGTAACTCGTGTATTAGATAGTGTTGAAACAAAAATAGATGATGCTATTAAAAAAGCGGTTAAATTATGAGTACATTTTACGGCGTAGATAATATAGGAAATAATCTCCTAATCAATCAGCTAGAAACAAACATGAAGTCTTTTCTAGATTGGGGATTTCTTAATACTGGAGGTTTTGTAAATATACACAGACCTGTTAAAAATATTCACGAGAATGGTTTATATAAATTATATACAGTCAAAGATGCTAATTTTAAAGATGGTAGGGTTTGGCAACCAGCAAGAAAAGATTGGGTGTATGAAACAGGTTTGGATGTAAATAAACATCAACCTATTCCTATTAGCGGAATATATATCAATAATACTTTTTACGACACCACCACCTCAGGAACTTACGCTTATACTATAGATTATAAAAATAGTAGAATTATATTTAATAACAGACAGTCTTCCAATCTAAATATAGAAATGAGTCATTCTTATAGGTGGGTTCAGATATACAACTTTGCAGACGCAAAATGGTGGCAAGAATTACAGTATAACCCAAATAATAATGAAGCTCATCAAAAAACTAAAGATAAGGGTGATTTTACTATTCCTGCACATCAAAGAGTACAGATGCCAGCTGTAGTCATAGAGACTGTTGCTAGAGGTACATCGGATCCATTTCAAATGGGAGATAAATCTCAAAGGATTTCTCAAGACTTTTTGTTCCATATTATAGCTAATAATTATACGGATAGAAACAATATTATCGATATCCTAAGATTGCAAGAAGATAAAGTACTATCTTTTTACGATATGGATAAAGTGGTTAAAGATGGCAAATACTGGTTAAATTTTGATGGGACACTTAATCCCAATAGACTTCAATATGATGCTTTATGTAAGCTTTCTAGCACATATCATTGGAATACATGTAGATTAAAAAATATGGTTATTTCAGAAGTAGAATCGTTTAATGTTGATCTTTATGAGGCAAATATCAGAGTAACTGCTGAAATTATAATAGTTTAAAAAAAATGGTGTATAATAGTTCAAGTCTACCGTCCAACAACAGAATAATCGGAGAATATTATGGCAAATAAAAGAGTGTTTTACGCTTCTCAAGGCGTGGCCGTTGCTCAGTCTGGGGTTACAAGCCCGACAACAGTTACTGGCGCCCAAAGCGTAACAATGAATACAAATTTTAATCTAGAACAGGTTTTCCAACTGGGTCAGCTTGCAATTTATGATAATGTTGTTGGTGATCCTAGTGTAGAAGTATCTATTAGTAAGTCTTTGGATGGAAATCCTACTATCTACAACCTAGCTTGTGGTAGTGGTAGTCTTATAGCTACATCTTCTAATGTTAGTAAAGTAGAATTTTGTGTTGGTTCTGATACGGTAAATAAGGTTGGTGACAATCTTACTAGTATTCCTAAAATTACTTGTGACCCTATATATTTACAGAGCTTAAGTTACAACTTTGCTGTTGACGGAGACTTTTCAGAAGAAGTAACATTTGTTGGTTTGAGTAAAACCATTGGAACTGGTACTGTTACCACTCCTGGTGATGGAAATGCGGAAAGACAAACTGTTCTTAGAAGACAGAACTTTAATCAAAGTACAAGCACACTTCCAAGTCAGGTAACTGGAAAAAATATTCAAAGTATTAGCATCAGTGCTGACCTTGGTCGTGAATCTATGTACAAACTGGGTAAATTCAAAGAGTTCCATAGATATGTTAATTTCCCTCTTGAAATTAGCTTAGATATTGAAGTTATTGCTGATGGTCTTGATACTATTGGTGTTGATGTACCTGATGCAAGTTGCTCAGGTCTTAATCTTCCTAAAGAAGATTGCACTTTGCAATTTTGCGACTCTGAAGGAAGCGGAACTTACACATTCACTTTGGGTGATGCTACTTTAACTAGCGTTGCATTCGGTGGTGGCGATACTGGTGGTGGAAATGCCAATCTGACATTTTCATACGTTGTATACAACAGCTTTACAGTTGCTAGTAGTGCTAGTCATGCTGGCTAGTGTTTAAATAATTAATAGGATTTTTTGATGGGAAACAAAAGAGTGTTTTATGCCTGTCAGGGGCTAATGCTTGATGGCAAGCCCCTGTATGGCGTACAAAGTGTTTCTGTAAGAACAGAACAAAATACTAATGTTGTAGAAAACTGGGGCTCTCTCCATATCAGCGGAGTAGCTGTTGATACACCTCGTACTACTATTACTATTAGCAGGATTATAGCAAGTCCCGGTACTGGTGTGCCGCAAGGCACTGGTATATATGGAGGTATTGATAGCGGGGATTTAGGGTCAATATCTGAGAATCACAGTAGGCGGTTGTGTTTATTTGTTTCAGACGACACACAACCAGGAGTAAGTGAACGTACAACTGATGGAGTATCACAACTTAGCGACAATACAAGAGTTATTTCTTTTAAAGACTCTAGTATAAATAGTTTGTCTTACAATATTAGTGTAGATGGATTTCTTACAGAAAATACTGAAATCATAGCGTACAACAAAGAATTTAATCCTGCCAGTGGATGTCCATCAAAAAACATGGATTTCAATAAGAATATTAAGGGTAATCCAATACAAAGGCAGGACATATCTTCTTTTAATTTTTCAAATAAAGTTCCTTCTGGCGCTATACAAGACTTAACCATTTCTATTCCGTTTAATATACAAACTGTTGATGAATTTGGGACTGCTCTTAGTAGGCATTCTAAAACGTATCGATATGCTACTTTTCCAATAGCTTCCACAGTCTCCGTTACTGCGATATATCAGAACACAAACAGGTTTGATAATTATATGTTTGCAGAACCAACTGGGACTAATACCACCACATGCGATGAGATGCCGCCAGATTTTCCTCAAATGACCGGACTTAATATTTCTACGTGCAGTAACTTTGGTGTTAGTTTAAGTAATTGTATATTGCAAAGTATAGATTATGGGGGTGGTGATGCTGGTGGCGGACATGCCACACTAACATACGATTTTGTGTGTTATAATTCAGGAATTATACATGGATAAAAATAGACTTCTGTCGAGACTGCTCAAAGGCTACTATTTTGTTAAGGTTAAAGATTTTAAACTCAAGATTAAGCCACCAACAGTATATGTAGAAAACAAAGCAGAACTATACCATAATAGAGTTATAGAAGATCTAAAATTTGACGATACTCAAGATTGGCTAGATGAAGATAAGCGTATGTTTATTTTGTCTATAAATAAAATATGGTATAACGATCTACAAAAAGAACTTGATGTATTGCTTTTAGACATGGGTGTATTGAAAACAGAGTTATTTAAAAACTTTAATTTGATTGATACTAGAAAATTAATTAAAGAAAAGATCAAAGAGACTGAATCCAGAATAAGTATACTGCATAATAAAAGATATACATATTTTGATCATACAAAGCAGTCATATGCAAATGTGTTAAAAAATCATTATATTATTAAAAATACGGTGTATTTAAAAGATAAGCTGTTTTTTAAGACTCACAAAGAACAACATTTGTATTATTTACAAAGGCTTTCAAATCTTATAACAGAATTAAATATTCAGGATATTAGAAGTATAACTCATGATGATTCTTGGAAAAGCTTATGGGAAAGTGCTAAGACTAGTGTTTTCGATAAACCTATAAAAGATTGTAATATTGAACAAAGAATGGTTATCGGTGCTAGTATGATGTTGGACAATATTAGACAGCACCCTGAATGTCCAAGCGAGGAGATATTGCAAGATTCCGATGCTCTAGACGGTTGGGTACTATTTCAAAATGATAAATTCGAAAAACAACAAAAGCAGAAGGCTGTAGAAAACAATATTAAAGATAAAAATGCTGGAGAGATTTTCGTTATGGCTAGTAGTGCAGAGGAGATAAAATCTGTAATGGACTTAAACGATCCATTAACTAAGACACAAATCAGAAAAACCATAGAGCATGCAGAAAATACAAAAGGTGAGACTAAATGGCAGGATATTCCTGGAATGAAAGACGTTATAGTAAGAGAGAATACACGTGAATAAAAAATATCAGAGAGACCTGCTTCGTAAAGCAGAAACTAGATTTAAGACTATTATGATAGGTAGTATAGCTAGGGTAGAAGAATATTTTGGCTATTTGTGGGCACACGGTAAAGAAAATCCTACGGAAAGAGAAGAAGAGTTTAGAGTTTTGTGGGATGAGCTAAGGAATGAAATGCTTAATCATGGTAATTATAACATTAGGAAAGGATTGGACGAGATATACGAAATACTTGATATTAGTGAAACTAAGTACGAATATAATTTTATTATGAAAGACAAAAGGAGCGACCAAGATGGATGATAATGATTTTAAGATAACTAAAGGCAAGGAAGAGATTGAATTAACAGTCAAATCACCTTCACCTAAAAATCAAAGAGAAAGCCAAAAAATTTATAATAGAGCTTTTTCTGATGCACTAAACTCTGGCTCTATAGTTAGAGCTAGGTTAGATGACGTAATGAAAGAGCAAAAGTTATGGGATGATAAGAAAGAACAAGAGTATCAAGATATACAAAAAGGTGTGCTAGAAAATGAAAGAATACTGGCAAAAGGCGGTATTTCTTTGCAAAAAGCTAAAGAATGCGCACTTAAGATGCAGCAATTAAGAGAGGATTTAAAAAATTTAATATCTGAAAGGACAACACTAGACTCACATACTGCAGAAGGTCAGGCTGATAACGCTAAATTTAATTTCTTAGTATCTTGTTGTGTGGTGTATAAAGATACTAATAAGCCTTATTTTGAAGGATATGAGGATTACAACAAAAGGGCTATTGAACCAGCAGGTATTATTGGCGCTCAAAAGTTAGCCAATATGCTTTATGGTTTAGATGATGATTTTGAGAAAAATTTACCAGAAAATCAATTTTTACATAAATATAAGTTTGTAGATGAAAACCTCCGACCTATCAATAGTGACGGTAAGCTTGTTGATAATGAAGGTAGACTTATTGATGAGTATGGTAGATTCATTGATGATAAGGGTAATCGTGTAGATATTGAGGGCAATCCATTAGATGATGACGAAAATTATAAATTTGAGTTCTCTCCATTTTTAGACGATAGTGGAAAACCCATTATAGAAGATGAAGACAAAGATGAAGAAAAACCTAAACCTAAACCGAAGACCAGAGCAAAAGCAAAAAAAGATATTGAGTCTTCATAGTCGATTTTTATCTATTCATAACTTTAACATAGCCCTTTGTGTAATATCATTGGGCTATTTTTTTGGAGTTTAAAATATGGCACAGCCTTTTAATCTTACAGCACAGCTTAACTTGCAAGGCCCTTCTAATGTAAAAAAAGTAGTTGCAGATATTAGAAGACAGCTTGGAACCATTAAAGCAAATGTAGACCTTAACATTAAAGGGACTACAGCCAAGAATATTGCTGGAATTAACAAACAGCTGAACTCTTTAGCTGCTGCCGCTAAAAATGCTCAAGGTAATGTTACCACTCTAGGTGCTGCTCTGAAAAGCTTAAATAGCGGATTTAATAGTGCTAATTCTACAGCTAAAACTTTTAATAAGACAGCAGCATCTACAGGCAAAAATATACAGAATAGTGCTCAAAGTGTTCAACAAGCCACTACTGCTGTAGAAGAGTTTGGTAAACAGTCCGCATTGGCCGTTAAACGTTTTGCTGCTTTTAGTGTTGTTACTTCTGTTATAAATAGATTTAGTAGTGCTGTTAGTGATAGTTTTAAAACCTTTATTGCTTTTGATAGACAGCTAGTAAGAGTTGCTCAAGTTACTGGTGGTACTGCTGCGGACATAAAAGCATTGTCAAACGAGATAGGAAGTTTAGCCGCTAAGTTTGGTGTTGCTTCTACTGATTTGGCTGAAGTTTCTGTTACTTTAGCACAAGCAGGCTTAAGTGCAAATCAGGCGAAGGTTGCTTTAGAAGCATTGGCCAAAACATCATTAGCTGCTACATTTACCAATATAAACAATACAACAGAGGGCAGTATTGCTCTTATGCGTCAGTTCAAAGTTAGTGTGCAAGATTTAGAGGGTGCTCTTGGATCTATCAATGCTGTAGCTGGTGAATTTGCTGTTGAATCTAGCGATATTATTACGGCCATATCTAGGGCTGGTGGTGTGTTTGCTGCTGCTAGCAAAGGGGTTAGTACTGGTACAGAAGCATTGCAAGAATTTGTTGCTGTTTTTACTAGTGTTAGGGCTACTAGTCGTGAAAGTGCAGAAACTATTGCTACTGGTTTGCGAACTATTTTTACTAGAATTCAACGTGGCAGCACAATAAAGTTCTTAAAAGAGTTCGGTGTGGAGCTGCAAGATGTAGAGGGTAAGTTTGTTGGTCCATTTGAAGCCGTTAGAAGACTTAGTGATGCTTTGCAGGGGCTTGATCCTAGAGATGTTCGGTTTACAAAAATTGTAGAAGAACTTGGTGGCTTTAGACAAATTGGTAAAGTTATTCCTTTGATTCAAGAGTTCGCAACTGCACAAGAAGCATTGGCCGTCGCACAAAGAGGTTCAGGATCATTAACCAAAGATGCTGTAACGGCACAGGCAGCTCTTGCAGTACAATTTCAAAAAACTCGTGAAGAATTCAACAATCTAATTAGAGATATTGGACAGAGTGCTACTTTTCAAACCATCACTAAACTTGTACTGGGATTAGCCAATTCCTTTATTAGTGTAGCCGGAGCTTTAAAGCCAATACTGCCTTTGATTACCGCACTTACTGCAGCAAAAGGTTTTAAGTTTATTACTGAATTTATGAGTGGGTTTAAGGGAGGTCTTGGGGGTGGTGGTGGACTAGCTGGTGCTCTTGGTGGTGGTGGCGGAGGTGCTCCATCTGGTGGTGGAGGTGGCGCTGGTGGTGCAGTACAGGCAAACACTACAGCTTTAACCTCAAGCACTTCAGCAATACAGCAATTAACTACAGCTATAAATAATTTAGTGGGTAAGAGTAGTAGTGGTGGATTGCCTAGTAACCTAACTGGGTTAAAGTTTGCTAGGGGTGGAGATGTTCCCGGCACAGGCAATAGAGATACTGTTCCGGCAATGTTACAGCCAGGAGAGTTTGTAATTCGTAAAAGCGCTGTACAAGCATTCGGTAGAGACAATCTTGCTAAGATCAATAAATATGGTAAGGGTGGTAATGTTGTAGATGTAGAGTATGAAAAGACTATTGATGGTGATAGTTTAGGAGTTAACTTCACTCCAGCTTCGAAACCTTACTACACTAGCAGTAGGCTCATGGGTGGTGATACTTATGAAATGAACTCTAGAAAAGCAAGCGAAAAAAAGAAAGCTCAAGCAGCTCAAGCCATTACTGAAGATTGGGCTGAAGACAATAGGGATAATCTTGAAGATAGCTTTAGGGGTGCTAACAAGTATGATAAATATGGCAGACCTATGTTCGTTGCTCCTAGTCTTTTAAAAGAATTAGGTGAAGCAGGACTACTAACTGGTAAACATGAAAATTATGCTAAAGGAGGATCGGTATCTGATACTGTTCCTGCTATGCTTACTCCCGGCGAATACGTCATAAACAAGAAGTCTGCCCAAGCATTTGGTTATGGAAATCTTAAGAAAATTAATGGTTATGCTCAGGGTGGTGTTGTTAAAAATGGAGTTCAGCATTTTAGTAATGGAGGTATGGCTGATAGACTTAGCGAGGCATTTTCTGATCAAAATATAGCTAAACAGCTTAAAGCTACTTCTATACAAGTAAGAAGATTTGGCTTAAGTTTACAAAGAGGAGTATCTAAAACTAGCAAAAAAGTATCTGATAACCTTAGAGTTGCTAGTATACAAACTCAAAGATTCGGTCTTCGTATTGATGAAGCAAGTAAGTTTACAGGAAGTTTTGTTGGTACTTTTAGTGCTGGTCTTGCTGCTTTGACTCCGCAAATAGACAACATGGTAGCTAGTTTTGATCAGCTAAACGGTACAACTTTAGCAACTAGCGAAGAGTTTATGGGCTTTCGGAAAGGTTTGGAAGGAGCTACATCAAAAGGTTTAAGTGCTTCTATTGCAGCCCAGCAAGCTGGCTTTGGACGAAAGAGTACTGCACTAATAGCTGGTGGAGCCGCTGTATCTGGCGCAGTGTCAGGATTTATTGCAGGAGGATCGCAAGCACGAGAAAGAGAGTTTAGAGCAGAGGGTGGCAAAGCTGATGTTAGACGTTCACAGGCTCGTGAAGATTTTAATTCAGCCGGAACAGAGAAGCAGCAACTCCAAGCATTGGCAGACTTTACGGATGCTACTGTAGACTATAATGCTAGTATAGCAGCGGCAAATAAAGAATACATGAGTGAGACTGCTAGACTTGGTAGAGCTATTGGATCGGTTACTGATGGTATCCTTGGTGGACTGCAGTTACTTGGTGGTATTAGGGGTGCTAGGGGTGCTATGCGGAGATCTGCAGGTGGTCCTGTTTATGCTAGTAAAGGACAATATGTTAATTATGAGCCTAAAGGTACAGATACCATACCGGCTATGCTGAGTCCTGGTGAATTTGTTGTTAATGCTAGATCTACTAAACAAAACAAAGGATTGCTACAAGCTATTAATAAAAGCGGTGGTGGAATAATAAGTCCTACATATCTTGCTAGTGGAGGTATGAGTGATTTTGACAAATATCTAAAACAAGGATTAAGTCCTTCCGAAGCAAGAAAAAAGATGGAGGCTGACAGTAAAACTATAGGAGGTCGACTTAGTGGTGGCCTATCGTCTGTTGGTAATTTCTTTGGTGGTGTTGGACGGAATATTTATGGCTATGGAAGAAATCTGAGTCAGTTCTACAACCCTTTTGATAACAGTAAAAGAGAAATGAAAGAAGGCGATGAGGGAATTAGAAATTTTGGTAGAGCTGCAATGGCTACAGCAGC
>Ga0163111_10000200_pt1 | contig 35012 bp, 27 predicted proteins | sample CRUFie1St18metaG_FD_109645 | JGI IMG/M metagenome (GOLD analysis project Ga0163111, IMG submission 109645) | Marine microbial communities from the Costa Rica Dome - CRUD Field 142mm St18 metaG | ecosystem: Environmental > Aquatic > Marine > Oceanic > Photic zone | place: Costa Rica: the Eastern...
TATGTTACTGTAATACCACTTTCGGTATTACTGCTGACCATACCCCCCACGATGTCCTGAACCTGTTCGTTAGACAGTTGGGTGTTGGTATCTGTGGATGAAATCGTTCCATCGGTTCCTATCGAGATGTTTGATCCCGCAGACAATGCAGCGACTACGTTGGCGGTATCCGTAACATCTGCACTGGCTTCTATAGCGTTCAGCTTAGAATGATCTGCGTCAGTAAATACGTTAGAATCTGTAGCGGCGTCAACCAACGTGCGGATCTCACTGGCCGTTTGATCAGCTGTGGCGTTAGCTTCTATACCATCCAGCTTACTGTGGTCCGCTGTCGTAAAATTTTCGTCAGTCTGGGACGCAACAGCGAAGTCGATTGTTCCGTCTCCATCTTGATAAGAGACGGTAATACCACTCTCTGTGTTACCAGAAAGCATCCCACCCACAATATCCTGAACCTGCTCGTTAGATAGTTGGGTGTTGGTATCAGTAGCTGCAATGGTTCCGTCAGTGCCGATAGATATGTTTGACCCTGCTGATAGCGCAGCGACTACGTTCGCGGTATCAGTCACATCGGCTGATGCCTCAACGCCAGACAGTTTTGTTTGCAGTGCGTCAGTAAACGCATTCGTGTCGCTGTTGCTCTCGTAGAGCGTTTTGATTTCACTGGCTGTCTGATCAGCGGTAGCGCCGGATTCAATCCCGTCCAGCTTTGCATGATCTGCTGTCGTAAAGTTTTCGTCAGTCTGGGACGCAACAGAGAAGTCCAACGTGCCATCTCCATCTTGATAAGTTACTGTGATCCCACTTTCAGTGTTACTACTGACCATTCCACCCACGATGTCCTGAACTTGTTCGTTAGACAGTTGGGTGTTGGTATCAGTAGCTGCAATGGTTCCGTCAGTTCCAATCGATATGTTTGACCCAGCAGACAAGGCGGCGACTACGTTCGCTGTATCGGTTACATCTGCTGACGCTTCAATCCCATCCAGCTTTGCGTGATCTGCTGTCGTAAAGTTTTCGTCAGTTTGAGATGCTACAGTGAAGTCAATCGTCCCATCAGCATCTTGATAGGCTACGGTGATTCCGGTTTCGGTATTCCCCGAGAGCATCCCACCAACAATGTCCTGCACTTGCTCGTTCGAGAGTTGAGTATTCGTGTCGGTAGATGCGATGGTCCCGTCAGTTCCTATCGAGATATTTGAACCTGCGGATAACGCCGCCACTACGTTTGCTGTATCGGTGACATCTGCCGAGGCTTCAATGCCGTCGAGCTTTGTGTGATCGGCATCAGTGAATACGTTAGAATCGGTAGCGGAATCGACTAAGGTTCGTATCTCGCTGGCCGTCTGGTCGGCTGTTGCCCCCGACTCGATTCCGTCTAGTTTTGAGTGATCAGCCGTTGTGAAATTTTCGTCAGTCTGTGAAGAAACAGCGAAGTCGATTGTTCCATCTCCGTCTTCATAGCTGACGGTGATTCCACTCTCAGTGTTGCCAGACAGCATTCCACCAACAATATCCTGAACCTGCTCAGTCGTTAGCTGAGTATTCGTGTCGGTAGAGCTAATCGTTCCGTCAGTCCCAATCGAGATGTTTGAACCTGCTGATAGCGCAGCGACTACGTTTGCCGTATCGGTTACGTCCGCTGACGCCTCAATACCGTCTAGCTTTGCTCCGTCTGCACTAACGTCCCGCCCGTCTACAGTCTGACTGCCGGACATTACTATGTTGCCTGTCATGGTCCCGCCAGCAAGAGGCAGCTTAGTAGCGATGCTATTAGTTACAGTTGTCGAGAAGTTAGCGTCGTCACCAATCGCAGCAGCTAATTCGTTCAGCGTGTCTAATGCACCCGGTGCAGAATCCACTAGGTTACTTACTTGTGTGGTAACAAACGATTGGGTTGCATAACTAGGGTCAGCGTCAGGAACCCAAGTGGGTGTTACGTCTGCTCCTGCTTCTATGCCGTCTAATTTAGCATGATCGGCAGTGGTAAAATTCTCGTCAGTCTGTGAAGCTACAGCGAAGTCGATTGTCCCATCGCCATCTTCATAGGTGACTGTGATGCCAGACTCAGTGTTGCCAGACAGCATTCCACCAACGATGTCCTGCACTTGCTCATTCGATAGTTGGGTATTCGTGTCTGTAGCCGCTATGGTTCCGTCAGTTCCTATCGAGATATTTGAACCTGCCGATAGTGCGGCGACCACGTTTGCGGTGTCCGTAACATCTGCCGAGGCTTCAATGCCGTCGAGCTTCGCATGGTCAGCCGTTGTAAAATTCTCATCAGTCTGAGACGAAACAGCGAAATCGATTGTTCCGTCGGCATCTTGATAAGTGACTGTTACCCCACTCTCAGTGTTACCCGTGAGCATACCTCCCACAATGTCTTGGACCTGCTCGTCCGAGAGTTGTGTGTTGGTGTCTGTCGCAGCGATAGTTCCGTCCGTGCCGATAGAAATGTTCGACCCAGCGGACAATGCAGCTACCACGTTAGTGGTGTCAGTTACATCTGCCGCCGCCTCGATGTTGTTTAATTTATTGTGGTCAGCATCCGTGAATACGTTGGAGTCGGAAGCGGCCTCAACCAACGTGCGAATCTCCGCGGCAGTTTGATCAGCAGTTGCATTAGCCTCAATGTTGTCGAGCTTTGCGTGATCAGCCGTTGTGAAGTTCTCGTCAGTCTGAGATGCGACTGCGAAGTCAATCGTGCCATCTCCGTCCTCATACGTGACTGTGATTCCTGATTCAGTGTTGCCCGTGAGCATACCACCCACGATGTCCTGAACCTGCTCGTTCGATAGCTGTGTGTTGGTATCGGTAGCGGCAATAGTTCCATCAGTTCCTATGCTGATATTTGAACCTGCTGATAAAGCAGCGACTACGTTTGCAGTATCGGTTACGTCTGCCGAGGCTTCAATAGCGTTGAGCTTAGTGTGGTCAGCATCCGTGAATACGTTAGAATCCGAAGCTGACTCAACGAGTGTGCGTATTTCCGCAGCCGTCTGGTCGGCAGTAGCTGAAGCTTCAATAGCATTGAGCTTACTGAGAAGTGCGCTTGTAAACGCATTTGATGCCGTGCCATTGATGGTAAGGGCATCAGTCTCAAGGGTGCCATCTACGTCTACATTCCCTGAGATGTCGAGTGATGCAGCGGCAAGCTGTCCTGTGAGGGTAGCATTACCTGTTTTTAGAACTATAAACTTAGAAGACCCGCTAAGTTGCAGGTCTAAGAGTTCGCTAGTAGCGGCGCTCGCGGTGTCGGTCGCATTGACCAGTAATGAAGTAAACTCGTTCCCACCTATGTTCCATGTCGGGGTTATCGTGAGATTACCGTCGATGTCTCCTCCAGAGCCAAGGGCGGCCCCAGAGTTCGTCGCTACTATGGATGCTGTGTTAGTGGACTGGTTTACCGTTACTGAATTCGTGGACTGATTTACAGTGACGGTCTCGTTAGCCATTATTCTATGATTTCAGGGATTATATCAAAAGTTAGTCGGATGTGATGAACAACTTCAGAGGATGAATTCGTTACTTTTAAGTCCCCAGCTACTGTCTGGGAAAGGTTTGGTAAAAGAGAGGCTTGAGCTGTAGAAAATTTAAGGGTGATGTTGTGACCATCACCAGAGGAAGGATCTTCAAACGTAATGCGATTATCAGCCGAAGAACGGGCAGGGGTGGAGGTGCCATGTCTCAGAATATCAACAACGGGACCTGCAAACTTGTTTTTTTCTTTTTGCCTTATGACCAGTTCGGCATCAAAACCAGACCTCAGATCCGGCTTACTACTATTAGCAAGAGTGTAAGTAACATCTATATCTTGCTTGAGTCCGCGTTGTAACTGGATGTTGGCCATGATTAAGATTCTTCAGTTTGAACAATGAGGTAACGGAACTCTACGCTTTGATTATTACCCCCACTACGGACTCTTACGTTGCCTAAATTACCAAAACCTCCGTGTTTTGATCCCACTGAAAAAAGAGCCGTAGTTTGAGGTTTTACGATTAAATCGAAATTACTCCCGCCATCTAAGGAAATATTTAAATTTTTGTAGTGGGTATTGGAGCTACCTGTCTGAACCGCTTCGTCGTTACGAATCAGAATCATTGCGTTACAGTTACTCGTATCTACTTCTCCAGTTACTAATCCTGTGCTCGTTGTAGACGAGTCAGCAATGACTTGTGACTGAACAGAAAAACTGGTGGCAGTATCCCCTGAAGTAATCGAATCAGAAAAATTCAGGGTGATATCGCCAACAGTTAGCTGAACTGTGTGGGCTATCGTTTTAGCGGCCATGACCCGATTCTATCGGATAAAGCACATAAGTTCAAGCAGCGCCCCTGTAAAGGCGCAGGGGCACCACTTGAACTATTATGCGCTACACATAATCAAACTTACGGTAGATCTGTAAGGCAAACCGGTTGCGGTTTTTCTTATCTGAGAGATCCCCAAAGTCGCCTCCTTCCGAAAGAAGCTGCTTAATTTGATCCATCTTCTTGGCATCAAGCCTAGACTTAGGGTCAAAGCTACCCCCGTGAGTCGTCTTGAACAACTCTTCGAGGGTGGATTCGTCAGTTCCCATTTCGGCAATCTCATTCCTCTCTTTAAGTTTTTCAGGATCAGTCTCCCGCCCTGTCGGAATAGGAGGTAATCCAAAACCACCAACGTCGGGATCCAAATCAGGAATCTCTTCAGCCATCTCAGCCGCAGTTTTTTTCTTCTGCGGTTTTTTACGATCAGCAATAATCGACCCCATCTTTCCGCGATCCATACGTGACTTAGGGTCGTATGGCCCGCCGTGTTGCCGCTCAAACTCTTTAATATCGTCTTCGTCGGGCATAGAGGACATTGCAGTTTCAACCCCTTTACGCATCGCACCAGCACCACCACGCGCTGCCGCGGCAGCACCGGACATCGCTTGGTTAATCATATCCATTATATCAGCCATAATAAACAGTGGTTAAAAGAAATCCCGAACCCCGAAAGCTTCGAGGTTCGGGATAACTTTATTAGATGTTATGGGTTACTACGCAGCGGCAGTGCCGGAGGTGCGGTCGAACAGGATAACGAATCCGAAGTCAGTCTTAATTGGCTTGGATGCGCTGGCCATGATACCTCTGAAGAAACCAATCGTGCCGTCAGGATTGATTGTAGCATCAGGGATATTTGTCCACTTATACTCTCCGCGGTAGTTGACCGGGTCGAAGGTCATTCCCGGCGCACTAGTAATAGGCGTAGGAATAAGAGACTCCATCACGTTATCAACGAGGATGAAGGCAACTTCGATTGCAGCAGACTCATATGCTGTGTTAGGGATAATCTTGTTACCGCTAACAACATACGGAGGAACCCGTGTGAGAGCGTGGTTGCTCAGGGTGTAACGAGGAGCAAGATCGTCTACCAAGTGATAGAAACCTCTGAAACTCTTCTCCACACCAAGAGGAGCAATAAGCTCGCTGACCTTAGCACTGTTGTAACGAACGTCATCGCGGAAGCCAGACTCAGTCTGAAGCGTGTAAGAAGCCTCCGAAGAGCAGACAAGGGAGAACACCGGACGACCATTCTCACGGCCATAGGCATTCGCACCAGCTCCACCACGGATCAGGTTGAAGTAAGCCTTATCCAGAATTGCGTTGGAGATGTTGGCAACGGGGTCACCAATATTCGCAAAGTCAGGGACGTTGGCAGCGGTGCCATCACTGGTGATAGAAGCTTCCAGCTCCATTCCGCTAAACGCGATTGCAGGGTCTGAGTCTTTTGCGATCTCTGTGTTGATAGCAGAACCCGAAGCCTCACAGACAATAATGCTACCGGCAAGACGGGCATACTCATCACGATAACGGTCTTCCCAAGTATTGCGGACGGACTCTTTCATAAGGTCCAGAATCGCATTGAGCTGATCGTTACGGTGAGCAGCGTAGCGGAGATCTTCGATATTCAGCTTCGGAGACTCAACAACAGCTTTTTTGAGGCTGTAAGACTTGAGCACCTTGGTGAAGTCGATAGATGCTTTCTTCTCATCGCTAAGAGCGCCAGTAGCGGTAGTCTGCCCGTCAGTGAAACCGGTTGCACTGTTGGCGGTTCCGGTCTGAAGAGCGGTCCAATCGACACCCACAGATCCACTAGCCAGAGTGCCACCATTTTTAACAGGCAACGCACGGTCGTAGATAAGGGTGTTTAGTTCGTATCCCATTCCCTCAGGGAATGTGGTCTGTTTAATAAGGTCCATCCACGGGGAAGTGTGAAGGGTAGCCTTATGAATATCATCACCGATACGAGCAGCTTCCTGAGTCAGGATGTTGTTAATCGCATCAGTGGCATTATTAGCAAATGTTCCAGCCATTGTTCTAAATAGTTAAATATGAAAAAGCCCTGTTGTCGGGCAAAAGAGGGGTAAGGGCGATTGATCCTCTGTAGAACTATTTAAGGCTAGAGCAACCAGATCAGTCTATGTAATGGGGACACAGCCCGCAGGGTCGTGGCTTTTAGAACTATTTAAGGCTAGAGCAACCCGCCACAGGTTATTTCGTAAAAATTAAACAATAATTTTATTTTTGTCAATGCGACAGATATAACCCCCGCATGATTGACCCAGACGCTACGATCTTCAATCTGCTCTTGGTGTCAGTTTTTTTCTTCTGGCTCTGGACAAAACTGCTCGACAGGGGTTAGTGGCCCCTGTAAAAAACTGAACATGAAAGGATATTTCATATACCTACACCTAATCCTACTAGCTGGATTCTTCATGGTCTCGTGTTCGACAGCCGATCTCGGCGGACAAGTGCCTTTGCCATTCACATCCCCATCAACATCAGCAAAGCTGGACCTCGAACTCCGTCCAATGCCCCCAAAATTCTGCATTGGTCTCGACCTAGTTCCAACTAAAGAAGAGGAGGCAAAGTAAATATTATGCCAAAAGGAAAAGGAACCTACGGCTCTAAAAAAGGCCGACCACCAATGCCCAAACCTAAACCAAAACCCAAAGGTAAGGGATACTAAGCATCAACCCCGCTTCAGGTAAACTGGAGCGGGGTTTTTTTTATCTCAAGTTTGAGTTACCGGCAGGATGAGAATGATTATTGTCAAAAAGATGGTGTTCTTTGTTAACACCGGCAAAACTCTCGTAGATTTGAAAAGCAGCTTCAATTACAAGGCCTGTTAAAACCATCGTGATTACGACAACCAAAAGGGTTTCCGTAAATGTAGCCGCCTTTCTCACGCCATACCATCATAACATACGGGCGTGCGGCATGTAATTGCCCTATTGGGTGACCGCAAAAATAACCCGCCTCAGGATAAAAATCCCAAAGCGGGTTCTCGTGTCTACCTATTCGACAGGATTGCCTAATATGTCAAAATAGGCGTCTTATTTAGACACTAACTAGACGCTACCTAAGGCAGCTTCAACACTTTCAGTAAAACTAAGGCCGTCATTACGACTAGTAGTTCCAGAAGTCGTGCTAGATTGACCTGACATTTTAGGCTCAACAGATTCGTATTCAGCCAGTCTATCAGTAAGGGTCTCTACTTCCTTCCGCATGGAGACATACTCTCGTATTACAGAGGGCATAAGCTGGGCCGTAACTGCATTGTAGGCATGATCCACAGGGTGTAGCACTTGAGGGTCTGTGTTAGCTGCGTTTTGTTGTATCTCAGCCATATCTAAACCTTCTATCCCCGCGAGGAAAGGGAGCTTCGCTTGGACTCTTTCCACAACATTGCGAGTTACATTCTGCCTGAGACTAGCTTTCTCCGCGGCGTCTTGTTTAATTTTTTCTTCCTCAACTAGTTTAGCTTCAGCCAAAGCCTGCTCTGCGTTTTCTTGAAGCTCATGCCGGCGAGCAACAATTGGATCGATGTCTTCAATAATACGAAACAACTTAGCTTTGTCTCGTTCAGAAGCGGTAGGAAACATCTCCAGAAGTTGGTTCTCTTGTTCTTGATCATCATCAAGAGATAAGACTTCTTCCAAAGCATCAGGGTCAACGTCATACTTATCAGCCAACTGATCGGCCTGTTCCATCAAGGCAACCAGAGGAGTGATGATAGCTTCTTTGTAAGCTTCCGTGTTCTCCAAGTTGTTAAACATTTGCTGCTGCTCATACTCAGCCAGCTTTTCTTGGAGCTGTTCAACATCTTTGTTTTCAGCAAGACCAGTCAACTCTTGTATCTTGCTCTCATACTCTTCCTGCTTTTGTAGCGCGATCTCTAGCTCTGAGTTGCTGTGCTTTAGCTCAGACTTTAGCTTCTTGAATCTATTAGCAGCTTTTGGAGTCCAATCATCACCAATGTCTTCAGACAAAGATTCTACGGGCTCTTCACTATCAACAGCAGGTTCTGGTTCCGGTTCTGGTTCCGGTTCGGGTTCGGGTTCTGGTTCTGGTGTTGGCTCAGGCTCAGGCTCAGGCGTCGGTGTCTCCTCGGCAATCTGTTCCGCGGTATTATCTAGATCAGCAAAAGCCTTTTCAATTGCACCAGCAAAAGTATCTGCCGAAGAAACATCAGGCAATGTTTCAACATTAGACTCTTCAGTGGCCTCTGCTACGGATTCTGTATGTGATTCCATTCGTTAATCTGCTGTGGTTGGGGAGAGTTAGGTTGGCGGGTTAGCTTCTCAAGATCATTAAAAGCATCTCTGTATCCAGCATACCAAGCAAATCTGTGGCTATTAGCTTGAGGATCATCAGAAAAGTTATGTGCGGAAGGACCAGCAGCTTCTTTAAGAATCGCAACTGCTTGTTGAAAAGCAGGCTGATCTACAAGATCTCTAAGCGTGGTTACAGACTCAATGTCTCTAAACCAACGCTCTAACTTAACTGGGACGGCTATTACTTTCTTCTTAGCGGCCATTATGTCTGTTCTTCGCGAAACTCAAGAGCAGCTTTTGCATCTCGCATTGCTTGCTCTTGCTCAAACTTACGTTGCTTGAGGGCCATGTCGAGTTCAGCTTTTTGCTGTGCAATCTGCATCTCGATCTCTGCCTTTTGTAGTTTCATATCCACCTCGGAAGGACCCGAAGGCTGCTGACCTTGTTCAGCGGCCATACGGTTCTGATCCCGTTGAATCTTCTCCAGTGCTTGCATCGTATTATTGATGGCCTCTTCGGCATACTGGAGGACCTGTTTTGTCTGGGAAACCAGACCTTCTAAAGCTGGGTCACCAGCAGCAAACTGAACAGTCTCGCTAATGTGCTGGTAGAATGCCTGCAACAACGGCAGGGCTTGTTGAGGGTCCACTTGCCCGGAATCCAGTCCCTCGATGACTTGCTGAAGAACCGGAACGTGGACCTGTAAATGTTGTCCGTGCAACTCGTTCGACACTACCGGGACCGGGGTGCCTTGTTGCAGTTCCCCGTTTTCCAGAATAGCAATCTTTGTGTCCATCGCAGGACGGCTCTCCACTTGTGCTGGAACGTATCGGTCAGCCAAGTCGTGACCCACCCTACTACTAACAATGTCACGAGTGAGATTACGACGACCGACATCATCGAATTGACCACTAATGCCTTGCAGCTCCCGTAAAGATACAAGTCTGTTGGCGAGTGACCCGCTTCCAATGGAACGAACCGCTTTGGTCCTTTCGACATCGAGGCTCGTGATAAAATTTCTTTCAACCCCCCTCTTTTGGCAGCGGTCGTAGAAGTCTTTGACGGAGGCATCTGATTTTTTAGATTGGACAACTCGACGGACCATTTCGCGTAAAAGGCGACCCCAACTAGCGTAGAACAAATTCAGAGTCGATCCGCTGATGCGGGTAGCGACATCCATGTCCGATACTACCTGCATCTGATTCCTGTATGGTGAACCCTGTTGCGGGCCATAGGAACTGATGGTGTCTGTATTGAGTTGCAGTTGCTGTGTTAAATCTTGAAGGGCTGGCTGGACCGCGGTGCCTAAGTTCGGGATCGCCTTCTCGACGATCTTCACATTCGGACTCATCACGGCGTAGGCGCCATAGAAAGTAAACTGTAATTCATCCAGAGAACGCTGGTTCTCAGGCTGGATCATCACCGCAGAGGAAAGCATAGCGCCGTCAATCTGCTGGCACCGGAGCCGGTTGCTCGTTTGGATGTGGTTGAAAATCCTCTGACCCAGACCGCGGATCGAATGGTAAGTGCCATTTGACCCCACGCCGTATGTAAACATCACATAGGCCTGCTCAGGTTTTTCGTATCGGCCAATGCGCTGATACATGAATTCCTTAGGGCTCTGCTCCGCAGAAATGTAGTGGCTGATACTGCCGTCCATCTCGCGAACCCAGTAATGAAGAACATCCACCGTAGGGTTCTGGATGCCTTCGTAGAGGTCGTTGTTCTTGATCTCTGCTTGGTAGGCTTCGTAATCGGAAAAGTAAGTCCCACGGCCACTAGAGCGACCGCTAGTCTTGACGTTCTTCATCATCACCCGCTTCACTTCCTCTACGTTCCACCCAACTGCTTTCGCAGCACTCTCGTTCTTGATGAAAGCGTGCAACTCATGGAGGTGATACTTCCGCCGGCCCACCGCGATGTCGATGCTCTCTTCCGTCGCGGGTGATTGACGAGGGATCAACATGTCGGCAAAACTGCCAACTTTGAATCTCCAGTCGTCTACAGAATCGAAGTATGCGATTCCAACGCCATGTTTGATGAAGTGCGTGCAGAGACGAAGGAAAGATGAGTGGAATTCAGGCCAGTTTCGGAACAGGTGAGTAAGCTCTTCGGCCACTATCTCTTCTTTTGGGCCAACTTCGCTTCTTTCGCCAGTCAAAGACTTTACCTCCACAAGACGCTCAAGCGAACTATACAAGTCCACATAGGCAGACAAAGACACATCCAGCAAACGCTGGGCCTCCCCAAAGTTCAGGTTCGTCTTCAGAGACTGCCCGCTGATAGCCAGCTTCCCCGTGTCGTAGGGAGCGGCGCCATCAAACATAGCATCCACGCGGGCTCGGTTGACCGCAGACTTCTCATCAGCTTTTCGCAAAGTCTGAAAAATTCCTACCGCAGACTTTACGTCCTGTAGCCGCGATTTGACGGGTGCTCCCTTCTCGTCAAGACTTTCGAGGTCCAACCCATCCAATTCATAAAGTTTTGACATTGGAGCGTGCATCATACCCTGAGGGATCTAACTGTCAAGGTTTAGGAAAACAGTGTTCCATGATCCTTGAAACCGGAACATGGCACTGCTTACCATGTTTCCCGCGCAATCGAACATAGGGCTGGTGCTTGCGGTGGTAATATTCCGTCACCATGAACGGTTGCCTGCTCCGTGGACCGCGAAGGTTCTTCACCTTCCACACCGCCCCGTAGGGGGTGACCACATAATCAGGGAAGTCCGGCACAGGGACATAGGTGTCGGTAGGGAGGTGCAGGGTTCGGGCGTCAGGGTTCTCGTGCGAGACGCGGATCGAGCGTCTGTCGTCGGTGACCACTGTGGAGTGCCATTGGTTCGAGATCCAGTGGCGCTTGAGCCGGCGCTTCGTCTTTACATTGTAGATGTAGCCGCTGGGACTCAGGCCGTAGTCGGAGGCGCCTTTGATGGGCGTGAAGGTTTGGGGCGTCATGGGATTCAAAAAGTATTCCTATATTTAGTGTAGTCTTAATGAAGTCTTCTATAAGACTACATTAGATACAAGAGAACTTTTTATTTTTGTTTCCGACGGGCTTTGATCCTTTCCTTGTTCCGAAGGTAGTAAGCCTTGTTGTAATCGCTCTTCTTTTTCTTCTTTTCCGCGAGCTTTTCAGGCTCAAGAACGGACCACAACTCATCTCGACGATCGAACTTCTTCTTTGTTCGGTGATAATAATCACGCTGATACTTTAATCGAGCTTCCCTGTGTCGCCTGTAATACGCTTGTTTTATAGGGTCTGGCACGCCTGATTGTCCGCAAAAGGGGGTAAGTGTCAAATTTTTTCATACGCCCCTATATATACATGTATGCGCGGTATAAAAAGCCGGCACCCCACCGGTGGGGGGTCTCGCAATATATTAATAGGAGACCGATCCGGCCCTGTTCCACGGTCCACGGTCCATGGCCCACTGTTCGAGGTGCATGGCACACTGTCGAGCAATCGATGGTTAGGGTTGGCGTTACCTAGGACCAGCACACTCCTTCCCCCTGTATCATTGTCCCTGATCCATGTTCCCTGTTTAGAGAAGCATGGGCCAGTGAAGCGCACCCCCCATTCTTGGTGTAATGAGCAAACAACCAGACCAAGCAATAAACGATTCTTTCCGCAACCTCAGAACGGCGAATGAAACATTCGGCTACATCGGGATGACAGAGTCTCTCTTAGAAGCACTGGCCGCAAAGGGCATCTTCACCACCGACGAATTCGGAAACATCATTGAAGTGGACGGCTTCAAAGTCGTCCGAGCAGCCAATGGCCACTATTCTCTGAGCCGAGTGACTCCAAGGCGCCGTGACCTGACCACCTCTGGCGGTAGCGTCCGGTTGCAGGAATATCTCACCCCAGAGGAGATCGCTGCCTGCATCAATGAAGAGAAGCACCGCCGCGCTGAGAGGCTCAGGATCTCCCGTCAAATCGCTTAGTCAAACCAACCAACCAACCAACCAACCAACCAACCAACCAACAAGATACCATGAAACGCAAAAGATTCCCCTGCCACCTCCTCCCCTCTGGGGCCTCCTCCACGGTTACCGTGGAATGGTGGATCGAGCCTGACGCTTGCCCCTACACCGTGACACTCAACAATTGCTCGTGGTGTGGCGATCCAGAGGAAGGTGTCGATTATCAGATCTCTATCGAAACGTGGAAACGGATTGAAGACTGGATTCATCAGAATGATTCGTCTGTCACCGTGGATGCCGATGGGGACAACATCCGATCCTAACAACAGTCGAAACGCCCTTCGGGGCGTCTGGCAGGGACTGACCGCCCGCCACTGAAGAGACAGGTCAAACCAACCAACCAACCAACAATGAAAGAAGTATACCTAGTTACCGACGCCGATATGCCAACCCTGACCGAGGCACCTGCCAAGGAGAGGAGAGCAGAGGCGACCAGAGTGCAATGCTCAGAGGGGACTGTGGGGGAGATGGAACTCCTTGCAGATCTCATGGAGAGACTCTCTAAGCAGAACTACCCAGCCCCGTTCGACTTCATCCAAGTCCAAGCCAAGGCATTCAAGGAAGCATTCGAGAAAGCCTACTCCTAACAACAGTCGAAACGCCCTTCGGGGCGTCTGGCAGGGACTGACCGCCCGCCACTGAAGAGACAGGTCAAACCAACCAACATTGCCATGAGAAACAACCAAGAGATATTGAAACTCGCCGTCGCAGAATTCATCGACCATACGACTGACATTCTGGCTGACGGCATCATCGACTACCAGCAGGACCGCCAAGCATTTGATGCCGAAGGCAACCTCTGGTTCTACCTTCGGGGCTACTCGAACACCGACGGCGAGATCGTCCGCGACTACCGCCTGTATCAGGCCCGTGTCGAAGGGAGCTGGGGGAACGAGAAGGGTGTGATCAGAGCCTTCTGGCCGGACCCTGAGCACGAGCCTACCTACTGGGACGGGGACTGGGAGACTGACCCTCTTGCCCGTCTCTACTTCGACGATATGCAGCGTTATTTGCTGGGGGTCTATTTTACCAAGCCGGAGATCGAGGCCCGCTTCAACCCGAAGACCGGCGCCCTGACCAGTCGCTACTTCGACCTCCCATTCGGCGGGCGGCGAGCAGTGCGCGGCCTGTATTCTGAAAAGAACAACCCGCTGCGATGCACCATCGCAGGCAACCCTGAGAGCTACACGTTTGAGAAGCCATGAAGAAGCACGAGATAGACAAAGCAATAGCGAACCCCCACGCATTTGTTCGCGGACAATATGATGCAATGCAGTTCGGCTACATTCCCGACAGCTACTCTTCGCAAGAGCTAGAAGCGTGGTCTGTTGGCTATACCTATGGTAAAACAGAAGAACCTTTCCTCTACCTAGAAGACCTAGAAGAACTCGTGAATGAAAGCCCCTGAGTGATCCTTGACTCTGCTCCTCTTCCACTGCGAAGGGGAGCAGGAATCAGGAATCAACCTGAACCAGAAACCATGAAACTAGAAATCAACCGACAAACATTGTTTGAAGTATCCACAAGAAAAGCACTCGCCGATCTACGGAAGCGCATCGAGCGGCTAACCAGTCAATGTGGCTCATCGCGCCAAGAATGGGAGCGCCGAAAGGCGCGGGTGGAGGAGGCAGTCAATCACACTCGATTGCATTCACTGGACGGCGGTGATTCCGCTGTTGAGATCTGGGAGACCGAGAGTTCGGCTCAGATCGATCACCGCCTCAAGAGGCGCTTCCACATCGCTACCTTGCAGCACGACGACCACCCCCTCGCTGGCGAAGCACGGGGAATGTATAAGACGCCGGTCACCGTGATCACTGAAGGGCCTTACGGGGGTGATCACTCGATCGTCGCGGACGAGCGCCGCTTCTTCATTGAGTGCCATGTGGGCAACATCACCGAGCGGCACGATGTCACCAGCGATGAATCGGTCACCAGCTTGGAGCGGCTTGAGGCTCACGCTGAGGGACTGCTCGAAGGCACGGTGAAAAAATATCTGGAGTATGAGGCCGAGCAGTTGCGGATCGACAAGGACAATCTGGCAGACACCTTCGGCGGGCCTCATCCGCTGGGGCCAGAGCTGGACTACGGGACGCTGAACTCCCGCCAGATCAGGACAGCGGTGGAGATTGCCAAGCTGGCCATGGACGCTGACTACTCCTCAGGCTGGCAGATTCTTGCCATCGACGCCGATGGTGAGCGGATCGACGGTGGGCCTTGTGCGTATCAGGAGAAGGGGGGCAACCCTCCCTCGCTCAAGACCATCCGCACGCTCATGGACTCACACCCCGACGCCGTGGAGCTGGTGGTCGAGGGCATGGGGATGGTGTTCTCCGAGACCGGCAACGCCATCGAGAGACGCGAGCACGCCGAGCCCAACGGTGAGTGGTGGCAGGTCTCCATCAAGCGCACCCCCCATTATAGTTGAACCTTATGAACACGAACATGACAAACACCAGAGCCTTCGAGGAGGCAGTGATCAGGAGCAGCAGCAAAACATTCGAGGCATTCGACTCCCTCGAAAAGTTTCTCCAAGAGAAGAGGTGGGACCTGACCCCGTTATGGAACAAGGAATTCAGAAGCCTCCAGTTAGCTGCTGAATTCTGGAATACCGCGAGTGAGTCCACGCTCAATGTCTTCGACGAATGGACTCGCGTCGCTGACGCAATCAACAGCACCCCCCGAAAGTAACAGTCGAAACGCCGCGAGGCGTCCGGTATGGAATGGCCACCTGCCGCTGATGAGACTGGCCAAAGTAGAACCAATACACATATGAAAGATACCAACAACATCCTGCCATGCAATACGCGCAACCCTCTGCCGTATAACAAAGCCAAGATCCAATCCCTCGCCCTTCAGATCAAGAGAACAGGCGAAGCCATCACTGCGACGATGGACATCAACGAGGTGACCGAGCGTAGGCCACTCAAGGTGGACCGAGGCCTGCGATTGATGCGGGCTCACCGATGGGACCTGAGAAAAGAATACAAGGAGATGGTCAAGTCCACCCGCGCAAGGCGCGAGGTAGGGCCAGAGCCTGAGACTCTCCCGACCATTCAGCGCATCGAGATTACGGCGGCAGAGTTAGCCGACGATCTTAATTTCCGGCGCAAGTTTCGCACCGTCGATGACTTCGATCGCGAACTGGAGACGATTGCAAAGTGGCGCGATGAGAGTGGAGAAGACCGCTATACCTACACCAAGGTGTTCTTCAAGATCATCCTGACCGATGGCTCCTCCTACACTGGGGGCCGGATAGATGTCCGCAACTCCTCACGCTTCCAAGAGAATGAGAGCGGTGAGATCTCTCTGGTGGAGCACGTTCTCCACAACCTGCGAGGGCAGATGGATGGAGCATGGGGAACAATGAATCTGGACGAGGTCTACCGGTGGGAGGAGGTGCTCCTCAGATCGCAGCATCCGGTCGCTCTCTGAAGCGCACCCCCCATTATAGGTGACGACAGTCGAAACGCCCTTCGGGGCGTCCGGTGAGGAATGAGTCCCCGCCGCTGATGAGACAGCTCTCTCAATTGTTTATTGATACACTACCATGTCTATCACACTGCACCCGCATCGCGGGAAGAATAGATGGTGTGGCCCCGGTGCCATTGCCATCCTGACAGGCGTCACAACTGATGACGCATCGCGCATGATCCGAGCCTTCACCGGCAAAAGAAATTGCATGGGCACCCCTACTCATGTCCTCCGCAAGGTTCTGTATGAGTGCGGGATCACATCCCACTTGTCCGACGAATACTGGTCGGGCGAAAGACCGACCCTCAATCAGTGGGTCGCCGATGGTCTCAGTCGAGGGGGCACCTACCTCGTCATCGCAGGCAACCACTTCCAGATCCTGACAGACGGTCTGTTCGTGGACAATCAGGTGAAGGAGGTGACCGCCTTCGAGGACCTGAAAAAAGGCAAGCGCCGGAGGGTCTCGCACACCTACCGACTCCACTCCTCGAACGGGGTGAAGATGCCCACCCACATCAACGGTGTCCTCGTTGACGCTAAGATGCTGGAGGAGCAGCGGAGGCAAAACCGGAGGCGAGTTGATCCGATCCGCCGGAAAGCGCGTGCCCTCGCCAAGAAGTTGGATGTCAGGATTGACACCAGCGAATGGCGCGACTGGGGATATATCTACGTCTACGTCAGCGACCGGTTCGCGGAGAGGTATGGCGACCCGTGGGATGAGGGAGACGGTCACCTTCGGGGCAATTGGGACGAGGTTCTCGATATGCTGGAGGAGGAACAGCGGCGGCGGGAGACTTCTGGTCCTTGGTGGTTGGGCTAATAGTCGAAACGGGGGTGCGCCCCCGTCTGGCAGGGACTGGCCTCCCGCCACTGAAGAGACAGGCCTAGAAAAAGTTTGACTCAGGTCCTGCTGCATCAGTAGGATCTGGGTTGCAACCCGTAGTTACCATGAAAGATACACATCTACCTACAGTTACACCAGCGGAGGCAAAGACCTTCACCGGCGAGGACCTCGTGGTCGTCGCCGACATCTACGTCGAGCCCGGTTACGATGCCGAGGAAGGCCCGTCCATCGAGCTGGACATCCTGCACCCCGACCTTCGGGACAATGCCGTCTGGCCTGAGGACATCGGGCACGAGAGCGGGCAGCGTCTCCGTTGTCAGGTATGCGGACAGCACCTGAGCTACGCGAGCGAGGCTGTTCACAAGCCCAGCAACCGTGGCCTGTTCATTGGCCGCGAGTGTGCTCACCACATCCATGGCTTGCGTGGTCTCACCACGCTCGACATGAAGCGCCTCAAGCAGCGCCTGCATGCACGCCAACGCTTTCACAAGCTGGCGGAAGACCGTCCTCGTTTGGCACCCGTGATTGAGTGGGCGCGGGGCAGCGAGGCCCACTACATCGCGAGGGACATCGTCTCTCGATTCGGCGAGGGTCGCAAGCTCTCGTTCAAGCAGTGGCGCCTGCTCGTCAAGCTCCACCGTGGCAGCCTTGAGCGTGCCAAGCGTGAGGCCCAGTGGGCTGAAGAGAAGGCCGGCGCCCCCGCCCTCGTCGAGGGACGGCAGGAGATCGAGGGGGTCATCCTCAAGATCGACGAACGCGAGACCGATTGGGGGTGGGTGCATAAGATCACCCTCAAGATGGACAACGCCAACGTGGTGTGGGGGTCCCTGCCTAGCGCACTCAGCAACTGTGACAAGGGCGACCGTGTTGCGTTCACCGCGACAGTGCAGCTCTCCGATAAGGACGAGCACTTCGGATTCTTCAAGCGGCCTTCCAAGGCGCGTGTTGCCTGAACCCTGAACCCTGAAACAGGAACCGTGAAACAGGTAACACCATACAACATCCGCACCAAGGCTGACCTCGACGCTGCCTTGGCTGACGGTCCACGCGCTACGTCGTGGAATCCAAGCGACGAGGAGATACAAGCAATGTTCGACGAGCTACACTCCGAGGGCAGCATCCCATACACATACGAAAATGAAGCATGACTACATCCTATCTGGGTGGAACGGCCTCGACATCCTCATCCTGTTCGCAGTGGTGGGGGTGCTGGGCCTTCTACTAATCGCCGCCGTCAAGGTGGCACGCAACAACTCCCGCCGCCGCAAGATGTGGAGGGACTATGAAAAAGATTGCGTCCGAGATCTCAAGACAGGGAGGAGGCTCAGGTTATGACCGAGGCTCAAGCATACGAGGCGGGCCTGCTAGGCAAGCCATCCCACCACATAGCCGCTGCGAGGTGGAGTCAGGATCGTATGATCCGGCTCGCCTATTCAAGAGGGCTTGAAGATGGCTGGGTATATGATACGAAAGATCCCAGCATGACTGCTGAGACGTTGATCAAAAACGAATGGCCCGACATCGAGGAAGGCCACGCCGTCCTGTTCGCAGACGGTAAGCAAGAGTATGAAGGCACTCTTTATTTCGCCGAGTCGAAGGAGATGGAGGACACTAACTTTGTCTACATCGACGCGCCCGAAGTGGGGAGGGACATACCGGTAAAGCCAGAGGATATTCTGGAGGTTATCGGAGACCACAATTACTTCGAGGACAAAGGCCTCGCGGAGGCGAGGGCCGAAGAGCTAATGAAGCGAGACAGCTTTGAGTTCTACAGGTCTCGACCGTTTTAATTGTTGGGACGGTCAGAGGTAAGTCGTGAGTGCCGCATATACTTTGGTGGTCTACCCCCAGCCACGCAAACCACGAAGGGGGTCTTCATGGTAGTAACATAAAGGGCGTCCCTTCGGGGGCGCCCTTTTTTTGTGCCCTCGTTTAGGGCTCGACCGGCGGATCGGTTGCTGGTTTAATCAAGGCTCGCTGCCATGGGGAACCAGTATCGTCCGAGGAAAACTAAAACACGGGACTTCCAGATCAACGGGGAGACCATTGAGTTAAAAGCATCTCTTGCTGTGGGGGATGAAACCCCCAGCGTGATAGCCTTCACGCCCGAGATCTCCATCCGGTGTGTCCACTGCGACAGCGAGAAGTCTCTCAACAAGTTTGCCCACTCCATCGTCGCAGCGTTAGAAATCGAAGAGGGCGTGGGCTACATGAGTAAAGTGATCAAGACCAAGGAGGTCATTGAACAACTCAGCCAAGAGATAGGAGGACTCGCTGGATGAGTCGCCACCACGTTCAAATCTTTGAGCCCGCCGATATGCCCCTGATGTTTCATGGGATATTCTATGGTCGCGAGCTGCAACGGTATCAGGTGTGCCCCCTGATTGAGGGCAAACTCTGGGACCCCCTCCCCCTCAAGCGGGGAGACGCCTTGGCAGAGATGGCAAAGGCCTACCTGCTTGAGGTTGAGGAGAAGTCAGTGAGCAAGCCGCTTAGTTCTTAGGTAGGTCGTCAACCATGATGAACCGGTCTCTCTTATAGAATTCTTCACTAAGAATTCTTGCTCTCCGCTCACCTTCGGTTTCATCCCCCTTGCTTTTGGCAGTGTTCTTAAACTCCTTATTTAGCAGCTCGTCAAACAGACGACTTTGATCTGGCCTGTCCATTACGGCGACGGGTTCTAGTAGTTTGTTAGTCCTCGATTTGCCAACGCTTCTCTCTATCATCACCGCCTTGACTCTCTCAGGTGGAACGCCGAGACGAACTAAGCCACGCATAACCAAGAGAAGCTCTTGGTTCTTACGCCTCAATGCATCTGTCGTGTCGTTAAACACATCACGAATTGCTTGGTCGCTCATGTTTGCATCCCTCTTGAGGACGCCATATCTACTCTTAACATCCGCAAAATCTTTGCGATACTGTAGCAAGTATCTCCCAAACTCTGACTCCAAGTCGTGCGTATGTATCTTGAAGGGGGCAAAAGTTTTGATGACTTCCCAGCCCGCGCCAGTTAGATCCCCCTTACTCATATCACCATAGGCTTCTTTCAAGGCTCTGAAATTTACGGGCAAGAATGCTTCCTTAATAAACGCCATGAATCTTTCAGATACATTTCTCTCTGCTTCATCGGCGCCTTCTATGACAAACCGGCGACCCGTCCTTGGATCTTTATTCATCATCGCATTAATAAATGCAGAGACCGCAATCTGAGGATCGAAGTATTGATCTTTCAAATAACCTAGAGCCAACTCTTGAGCGGCGCCTAACTTTTGGCCTTTGAAAAGTTGTTCTAAAGATTTTGTGATCGGATCCACATACATCGCAAACGGATTGACAAAAGTCAGGTTCAAAGAACGGAGGGTCCCACCAAAAAAGAAACGTGTGAAGGTCTGCCTTTTATAATATTCAGGGCCAAGGATTTTAAGGGCATCGTCTTCTTCATCCCCAAACCCAACGCCAGCCAAGACCTTACTTACAACCTGAGGTAAGACATAACTGATAACCCCTAGCATACTGGTCATGGCACCTATCCTAGAGCCGCCTCTCTTTGCCATAATCGTATCCCCATCTTGGATACCTTGCGTAAGCTCTCTAGCCCCTAAGATATAAGTGTTGTGAACAATACGAGGAATCTCAGTTCTAAATCTAATGAAGGGTCCAATTAAATTGGAGAGCATATTATTTCTGAAAGCATCCACGATTGGCAGAGACTGTGAGTATGATTGATAAGTCATTTTGATCTTATCAGCAGCGGCTCTCTTACGACCCTCCAGACCCAAGGTAGCATTCCGGCCCTCTGGATATTTAGCAGCGGACTGCTCCAAGAATTCAAGCTCACGATTATAGGCAACAATCTTAACAGCCGCATCAATAGCGGCTGATATTTCGATTACTCTTTCGGTCGCTACTGAGGCCCCCTTCTTACCCTTAGCAAGAGCGCTTTCCTGTTCGTTCAGTTTTTCGAGAGCGGCGCCCAATGACTCTTCGCCCAAAACCAAATCTTGGAGGACGCCTGCCCGCAACTCATCACGGAATAGTCCCAAGTTAGCTAACTCAATCAACTCAGCGTCTACAACATCCCGACCCAGTTTGTTCCCAAGGCTTACGACATCGCCGGCTGTTCTAGAAAACGTCTGAACAAACACACTATCCTTTTTATAAAAGTCTGAAGCCTTGAATCCCCCTTGTGCCAACAAGAAGAAGTAAGAACCCATAGCATTCCTTGTATGAAAACCGGGATTGGGGTGCGTTTTCAACAACATACCCAGACCCGTTGTGAACCTGAAGCCTCTCGAAAAAAGGTCCATGGCTTGGGTGGCAGTGTCCGTAACTCCTGCCGTAGACACACCACTGAGAGCTTGATTAAGGCCCGTGACTAAAGCAGCGGGGGCGTAAAGATCACGCAATGGATCACTCGCTCCCCGTGCCTGAGCTGTCGCAGTCTTAGAGGTTTCGGTTGTGCTTCTAACCGGCCTCCAATCGTAGTAAGGAGACTCTTTTCCAAACTCTTTTACACTCTCATATCTCTCCTTAGTGGTGACCATTGACTTAGACTCAAGTCCATAGTCTCTAATCTGATTTAAGAATACTTGCTGGGAGGTAATGTGAGAGACCGTTGAAAGAGTTCTTAATGTAAGGTCTGTCCCAACTTCAGGCCCATACTCTCCAAGTAGATCACGGATAGGTTTAGGCAAGTCTGTCCGCTTCCTAAGGTTGTCAATAGACTGCCGGAGATCTGATCTAGTTGATTCTGAAAGACCGGCTCCGGGTTCGTATTGCTGAAGGAACGCCTGATAAGTGTCTTCAGCTATTTTCGGATTGTTATCAAGTTCCTCGTTGGCGAGCACTTGAGCCTCGTGGAAGTCCATCCCTTTTTTAACATGGAAATCCGTGCGCTGTCTCACGTAGTCCTCTGCAAAATATTCCTGCGCGGCATCTCTAACCTCAGCAAACTCAGGATCTGATCTTACCTTATCAAGGAAACCAACCTCTGTGAACATACGGTAAGCACGGGTCAAATAGATATCCGCCGTGTCAGAAATTCGTATGCCTATCTCAGGACTAACTCCCGCCTCTATCAATTTCTCTTGTAGAGGATTAATCAAATCCTCTCTGATTTCTATGATGTGAGAAGCAAGGCTAACCTTACGACCGCGAGACCAGCTACGAACTTTTGCAGGGTGACTCCTCTCCAGAGAAGCTAAGGCCCGCAATCGATCTTGATTAACTTTTTCGACAGCCTCCTTATAAGCCTCCCTTGTTTTTTCTTCTCGTTCCTCTTTGGCAATATCTCGCAATGCCTGTTTCTCATCGCGATGTTCCTGCCTTGTTAGCGACCCTCGCTCTAAGTTCTGAGCAAACTCAAGGTCATCAATGTATTCTTGCTCTATCTGATCCAAGACACTGTCGGGAACAAGATTGCCATCAACATACCCCTGAGCTTGAGCGATAAGACCAATAGGGACTTCGTTATCAAAGTCTTCTTTGATGATCAACTTCAACTCTTTGGCGTAAGCTATTGGAGCTACTACTCCCAGAGCCTTGTTCATCTGGTCTCTAGCCTCAACGATCTTTCTGTAAGGGGTAGCTATGTCTCCTTGCGTAATCCTAAGTAGGAAATCCCAAGTTGTTTCAAAAATATTTGTCCTTGGTTTTCCTCTTCTTATGAGAGCCTTTGAACGATCAGCTCTCTCAGAAGGAATCATAGCCAAAGGCACATCTATTTGATCGATTACGTCTTGGAACATTCCCCCAGATGAAGGCCTCTTCACAGGAGACCTGAGCTGGAGGGGAACCTGCTCAAGAGTCTTCTCAACAGCCTCGTCGTAGTCGGAAACATATTCCCCCTGACCAGCAAAGTATTGTGTGGGCTTGCCAACATAGCGCATGAACACTACGTCGGGAGCGCCGGCATTGAAGCGGGCGTATCTCTCAGCATCCCATCCTTCGGGAGCAAACTCAGGGTTGAACCTGAGGCGTGCAACAGCCTTGAATCCTAGCTTGCCGTAGATGTCGGGAAGGACGGTGTCAAAACCATTAAGCCATTTTACCTTGTTGGTTTCGGTGGCAATCTCAAAGGCATCCAGAACCATCTCCGTGGTGGCTCCCGCAGATTTAGTGACCGAGCCTACCTCCCCATCTGGGGAGATACTTATCGTCGTGGTCTCCCCATCTTTCTCCAAGAGGATGAGGTCGTAGCCATCATACTCCTGAGGCGAAAGAACATCGACGGATGTCCCAAACTTGTTGGCCTCTTTATTAGCAAGGGCCGCAGCAGAAAAATCTTCCGCGCTTAGAGATACTCGTCGATCTTCCTGCGAAGATCCTCGTCCGCTTCGATACCTCGTTCGGGCGCCGGTAAGTCTGCCGGTGCGCTTGACTGGGGAACTAAGCTGGACAGCCCCTCCACGAACGCCGCCAGTTGACTCTCCGTCAACTGCCCCGCTATCTCGTGAGGTTCGTCTACTCTTATCTCGTTGGACACTACGGGCTGCTGATTCTGCTTCTTCTCCAAGCCCTCTGAGCTTGGCGAGTTTGATGAATTCTTCGTCATAGGATGATTTGAGGCTACTGTCTTTCCGTCCTTTTATGCGCTCCCAAATGTCCTTCTCAGGATACCAGAGCACAGCCTGAACGTCCGCATTTGTAACACGGTAACCTCTCTTTTCAAGTCTCTTCCGTATGTCATTCACAACGGCAGAAATAACCCTGCGATCTTGTGGGGTAGGAACATCGATAGGTTTTACCGAATCAGCTATCCTCGAAGCCGCGAGCGCCCATGCTGGTTTGAAAGCATTGCGCTCTTGCTTGTCCATCAAGAGGTCCTTGTTGTTGGCTACATACCAGTCTTGGGTAAAGCCCGCCTTCAGCGTTTTAGCTTTGCGAGTATTAAATGTTTCCTCATCAATTGTCCCCGCTTTGAAATCTGCTTCCAGTTGCTTACGCACTTTTGCGAGACGAGGCTTTGCTTTCTCAAAAGCCCTATCAATTTCGCGGGCCTCTTTCTCTTTGGCTCGAATAAATTCTTTATGAGTCAGCGGCTTGCCGGATCTGAACTTACCTAGTTCAAATCCAGACATGGGAGTCTGGGTCAGCTTGAAGTGACGCTCGCTTATCTTTTTAAGTTCCTTCGCAAATTTAATAACAGCCGATCCAAACTCTTCGTCCGTCTCCAGACGTTTCATAACTGCATCCGACATACTGCGGTATGTGCCGTCTGTCTTATTAGAGCGATTGATTGGTCGGAGCTTGCTGATAACTGGATCTAGTTTGATCCCATACTCACGGGCCGCGTCGATGAGTTTAGCAAGTTGCCGGTCTGTGGTTCCAGAACCGACGACATCTCCAGTCCACCGGCCCCATGTCCTACGCATCCAAAGGTCCACGGTAACGGGATCAAAGATGCCCATGATATTTTGCAGGAACCCTTGTCCAATCTTAGGGCCAAAGATAGCAGCCCCTTGGACAGTCTCTTCCTTTGTCCCTTCGATAGAAGCTTTCCTGCCAGTTACTTGCTCAATAAGTTTCTCCAGATCGGGGACCTTGATGTCGCGAGTTAAGAATGCTTCAAGCTCCGCGAAGCCATACCTGTCGATGAATTGATTGGCGAGATTTAGGTTGGAAGCAATTGAGGGAGACTTCTCCCCGTAGCCGCCGACTTTCTTTCCGTCTTCATCGAGTGTCGATTCTGCTTTAGATGGATCAAACCTACCGGTCTCGCGGAATATCTGATACTGCTCTTCCGCGAACCTAGTGTTCAAAGAAACGGTCAGGTTTTGAGAAGTAATTGCTAAAGCAATTCTCATGGTGAGATCCGCTGCTGCGGCTGGATCTTCGGCTGTCTCGAATCCTTTAAAGGTAACCGCCAGCTCAGAGTTAGCCAGCTCTGGGTGAAGAACCGCCGCTACCTGCATAGCAATTTCGATCGATGTCGAATACCAGTCAGACGCATTCTTACCACTAGCGTGGAAGGCTGCCTCGAACTCATCGACGCCCACTTGCGTAATCAATTCAATCTCTTCTGGAGTGATGTCCTTACTGGTGAGTTTACGACCCCAAAACTCCATGGCCAGCTCCTCGATGTAACTCCCGACCTCTTCGTTCTTCGTAACCTTTGCTTCTTTAGGCGGGAGGTTCCGGTCAGACCATAAGAAGTTATGGGCCGATGTGGCAAAGCGATCGGCTGTTCTGTCAGCGTGTGCTCTTCTGACATCCGACCTAAGGATATCTACAAGGGTATCCTTCTCTTGGAAATCAACATAACGCTGAACAGATGACTGAGGGTTAGAAGCATCAAAGACAATTTTAGCTAGTGGCCGGCTTCGAAGGACTGGCACTGCTTCTCTGACAAAACCCCGTTCCATGGCACTATACTCCCTGAGCATCAAGTTTACCGCAGCCTCCATCGAGCCACCTAAGTTCTTAGTGTTGCGGGCTCCAGATCTGAGGCCTGCCAGAACATACCTTTTTAAAATTTGGAATGAGGTAGGGTTTTGAGAAAAGAACTCGTAGTCTTGTTCAGTCGTAAAGCCACGCAGGACTTTCTGAACAACCATACGCAGCTTCTCTTCTGCTAAAATCTGCCGCTGCTCAGGATCCGCTAGTTCTTCTTCGGTAAGCTCCCGACCTAAGTATTCTTCGGCGATCTCTTGATACTGCTCTTCACTAAGCTCCGACATCACAGCTTCAACCTGTCCCTGTGTCAAAGAGTTGAAACCTCCTGTATGAATTACTTCTTCAGAAAGAATAGAACGAACGTATAGGCTGGCAGACCTTGGGTCCATAATACTAACGGTTTCAGCCAGACCCTCTAGGTCCACAAACAGAGTGTTGGACTCTACGTCAGAAAACATAACAGCCGATCCTTGTTCCGGTTTACCCACAGCAATAGGCATCCCGTATGGAGCCGAGGCCCTCAAAGTGGCAACCGCAGATTCTAATGCGGCTTGCTCGTCCAGATTGGTAGTCAGGGTATCAACAGAGTCCCCAAGAATCTCTTCCACCTCAGACTCACTTGATTCAGACTTGATAGGCGAATAGAGGCGGAATGTTCTTTGGAAAATATTAGGCTCAAACTCATCAGCACCTTGTGCAAACCCTCGCCGGACGGCACGACGAACAACAACACCAGAGTTGTAGGCGACCGCAGCCCCCATGGCTTTGATGTCTTTCTCGTTCTGGAGATAGGTTGATCTGCCCAGATCCAGAATGTCCTGCAAAGCCTCAACGTATTTCTCACTCTCGCGATTTGTAACCTTGCGGAACAAGCCGGCAAAGATAGATACCAATCTCTGGAAGATGTTCTGGTTCCCTTGGGCAGGAAGATCCACCACATACTTCTGGAACTCTGGGGACAACAGAAAGTGAGCAACAAACTCATCAATGTTTTCCAGCCCCGCATCGAGGATAGGATTCGCTTTACCTTTTTCTACATAGCTTTTCTTAGCGTTGTCATAAAGGTTACGGAGCCTAGTCAGTGCAGACCTCTGAAAATCAGTAAGGTCGGACTCTGGCTTGTTAAGAACATCTGCTAAAAATGCGTGGGTGTATTCCTCCAAGAGGACATTCTCTAAACCGCGTCCGTTTCCGGTAGCTAAGTTAATGGATACAACCCTCGTTCCATCGGTTAGCGTGTCGTAAGTCCCCGCGAAAGCAGACTCATTTGAGTCCATGATGAACTCAACGCTCTTCATAAAATTAGAGTCTTCGAGCAACAGCTCTGCAACTAAGCGATGGTTCGGGTTGGAGCTTTCTTTCTTTATGTTCCTGACAGCGGCAACAACGCTTTCTGGATCTCCAGACACCAGACCCAGACGATCTACATCGAGCAGGTTCTGAATCTCAGCTTCTCTTCTTAGAGCCTCCTCTATGTATCCACGCGAGGATCGCTCAAGGATTGATTGGTTGTTGCCTTTAAGAAGTTGTTTAGCAATATCTCTACGAGATTTTAACTTAGGTCGAACGACAGTTATTTGTCTTACCCTCCCGTCAGCGCCACGTTCCCCACTGGGGTCGGGGATGTTCTGGGTAGTCGTGGCATCCCCCATGCGGTTGAAAAGCTCAGGAGTATATTTCTCAATGAGCCTCACCATTTCATCCACCACCTGAGAGTCTTCAGAAAGATCCCCTTCAACTTGATAGGAAAGAGATGACAGATAAAAGGCGTCTTTAAGATCTTGGGCAGACTCTAAGTCTTCTATGTTCTTCAAAAAGTTAAGGGCTGCCGGATTCTCGTGGTTGCCCCTCGAAATCCATCCAGAGATTAAGGTCATCAAAGAACGGGGAGATAGACCTTCAACATAGCTTTGTTTCTGTTGTTCTTGCCCAAGAAAAGGTCCTTTGAAAGCTAGATCATTCAAAGCAGCTCTTAGCTTGCCGCCCCTGTTGATAACGCTCAGTATGTAATCTATCGTTGAAGTTGTGAGGTTACCGTAGTCTTGCCCTGTGATTGAAATCTCAGGACTCAAAGGGCCGAGGTCTTTAAAGTTACCCAGCAAGCTCCGAACTTCCTCTTGTTCTTCCTGCCTACTTAGTTCGGCTTCCGCGGAAGATCTGAACTCCAAAGCGGTATCAGTGCTATCACCAAAGCCGGTCAATGCTCCTTGTTGCAGGCCACCTTCTTCAGCCCCCAGCGCAAGTTGTGCCCTCACATCGTCGTGCAGGCCTCTTGTTATTTCCTGCTCCACATATCGATCTTTGACAGTGGTAGCCGTCTCCCTCACCTCTGGCATCGCACCGTCTGCGAACTGTTCGTTGTTCAGAACTTCGTTGTTAATAAACTCAACGATTATGTCTTCTGGAGTTTGCTCTGAATCTAAACTACTAGGTAAGATCTTGAGTGCGCGGTTAGCAAATTGATCAAGAGGAACCCCTTCTCTGAGCTGATTTTTAAGTTTATTAACAGCAGCTTTTCTTTTGCTTTTAGTAGGTGCAACAACACGAGTTCCTTCTGCGGCAGGCTCAGAGGTAGTTTGTAACTGTGACCTCAAATCATATAGACGAGCAAGATACTCATGTTCAGTCATTAAAGCATTTGCCACAGTAGATACATTATCGTCGTTTATCTTCCCTCCTTCTTTCCCCATCTGAAGCATAAAACGAGCCGTTGACCCCTCAGTTGTAAGGGCTTCGTTTACAAAGTCAGAAAGACTCCTGTAGAGTTCTTTGAAAGTTACTCTATTTTTACTACTCGTAAGTCCAGTTCTAGCGTCTACAGCATAGACTGTATCTGGGTAAAGTCTGTCCCCTGTATCTTTTGCATCAACAAATAAGCTGAGAATATTTCTTACGTTATCATTACGATTGGTGTTCAAAACAACCGAACCCATCTTATGCACCTGCGTAACCGCAGACTCCAATAGCAGGTGTTGTTTTCCATCAGAGCTTAGGGTGCCAAGCACTGGGCGTAGAACATCAACAGCAAACCCGTCTTCTGGAACGATAGCAGGATTGAGTAGATCCATATCGAAGTCTTCAGGAATTGGGACCTGCTTCTTCGCCGACAAAAGTGCGGCGACCACAATCGGATCGTTGTTAAAAATACCGTAGCCGTCTCTGTCTATTCTTGCCTTTACTTTTTCCCCGCCCTTCTTGCTCTTACCGGTGATAGGGTTAAAGAATCTTTTTTTCGTGCGCGTCGAAAAAGGTTTCTCTCCTTTCTCGCCTCTAGAAATCGAAAGGACTGGATAGTAACTATAAACAGTCGCCCCCAAGTAATCGGACTTCTCTGCGAAGTTCTTGGTCATAGGCACCCCGAATTTTGCAGACCTCTGGAACCTAATGGGATAGCCAGTGTCGCGAGCGAGGTCGTCTACCGCTTTGATTTCTTCTTTTTCTTCGGCGGTTAGTTTGTCGCCTGAACGGAAAGGGGCCGTATCTATTTTAAGTTTGCGTCTTCCAGCGCGGGCGGTAACTAGAAAAGGAAGAGTCGTGTAAGGGGTCAACTTCGGGCGGACGGCACGGCGCTCTGGTTTCCCAAGACGACCAGCGACCTGTTGAGTTTTTTGAGAAATCTCAGAACGAGTTATATCTTGGATCCTAGCTTTTTCTTGGCGGCGAACTTTATCAGCTTCAACATTCTCAGTCCCGCGCAGTGAAGAAAAATCAAATTCTCCAAAAAGCTCACCTTGTTGATCAGGATTAATTATTCGGAGGTCGATCCCTACAGGTCCGTCAGCCGTAGTCCTATTGGCGCCGATCTCTTCTAAGTCGAAGAGCCTGCGAAAAGTCTCAGGCAAAGTATTCTGAAGCTCATTAAGTAGTTGATCCGCTTCTTCCTCAGTAGTTTGTTCAACGAACAAAGCGCCAGTTCCTAAGGTGCCCGGTTGATTGAATCCTTGATCAGGGGGCACGGTTACTTCAAGACCACCCTGCGGGGTCTCTACCATGCGAGTGCGCCCAGTCTCCGTGCGAACCGGAAGTGTTTCTGTCGGTGTTTCTTCGGCAGTAGAAGTAACATCAATCGTCTCAGTCGCAGGTGTGTCACCTTCTTCCGTTAAAGTTTCGGTTGCCGGATCTGGAGCGGGGGCAACAACTTTTCCTCGTGTTCTGACCCGCTTGTCATATGTCTCTGCAAACTCTGCGGCTGCTTCAGGAGAGCCTGATTCTTCAAGGCGTTTTATAACCCCTTCCCTAAACTCATCTGCTACTGCCTGAGTTTCATCAAGCTCTTGCAAAGTTGTGGTGGGGAGTTCTCCTCTATTGAACAGTCGGCGGGCGGCAGCAGGGCCACCCTTAAACGCTACAGGGGCGGCAGCACCGAAGGCGGCACCAATTGCAAAAGAAAGAGCCGTGTGGCGAACCCTGTCTATCATTGGGGTGTCGCGATTCAAAGCGGCGTCCTCAACAAACGTGGCAGCAAAATCTTGAATAGCTTCCTCAGCACCTTCAAAGCCACCGGATAAAAGCGTTCCTTTGACTGGACCCTTAATGAATTCTTTTACGCCCTTCGTTCCCGAAGCATACTTCTTAATGCCGATCTCTACTTGCTTCGTAACGGCTCTTTTAATGGCCAATTTAGAATAGTTTCCGGTATTCCCCAAAGATCGAATTAAATTTTCTAAGCCTTTGTAGGTCATTCCCCTAGCAAAGGCATCATCAATTGCGCCCGCCCCCGCAAAGGTAAAGGCACCTGTAACAGCGCCTGTGATTGATCCAACAACCAAAGTCGGCCCCATGGCCAAATCAAAAACTTCTTGTTCAGTAAGAGAAGGATCGGAGGCTTGGATCTGATTATACAAAGTTCCGAACGTGGCGGCTGACGCTCTATTTGCCGCAGTAGTAAACACCGCCCCAGTCAGACCGGCTCTTTGCGCTACAGTATTATTGTAGGCTTTGATGGTTTTCATCACGCCTTCCCTGCCCCCTGTCTTAACAGACTCTTTAATTAGACCTGCCGCCACAGCTCTTTCTGCTGCCGCTTCTAAGCCTTTTGTGCCAGAAGTTTTTATTGTCCTCAAGGTAGACCTACCGGATAGGCCTTTGAGCATTCCTTTGACAGACATACGAGCGGCTCCGGTCGCTAAAGATTTGCCCCCCGCATACATTACTCCACCAACACCACCAGTAAGTAGTGTCAAAATAGCAGTTGCGGACATGTCAACAATCACCGGAGCGATAGTCTGCAAAGCTATCTGACCAGCACTAACATTCTCCCCAAACAAGTAAGCAATTTCTTGGCGGTCAGCGGAATCATCGGCCTGTTTAGCTAAAGCTTTAGTAGCTAGTTTTCTAAAAGGAACAAATTTACCAAGACGAGGATCGCCGGGAAGATAGCCCCCTACGTTATCAAGGGCATATGCGGCAAGATTAGGGGCGACTTCAACCACATTAGTAAAGGCATCAACAATTGATTGACCCACCCCAATTGAAATAAAACCTTCGTTACCCCTCTTAAATTTATCATAATTATCAGGGTCATCTAGAAACTCTTCTAGAATCTCTGGTCCGTTCTTGCCTTCTGCTATTCTTGAAGTCGAAAACTCAGACCAATCATCAGCTTGATTGGTGGCATCTCTCAGAAGTAATTGATTTATTCTGGGGTATTCTTGTGTCATCAGAGCTTTTCTCTGATTAACCAAAATTTCTTTGTAGTCTTCCGTAAGACCTTCCTTTTCAGCAACCGCTTGTTCAAAAGCAGCTTTACGGTAGAGGACACCTCGATGAGCTAAAGGACCTCTGAAACCATTAGTAAGAATGTTGTTGGACAGATTCTTATTATCAAAGTTAAACTTACCGCTGTTGTGTGCATGATCTAAAACAACCTGCCGGTAGGCTAAGGTAAGATCTTCGTCAGAGTAAAAATCTTCTACTGATAAAGCCCCAGACTCAACAATATCTCTGCGTAACTTATTAATAACAAAAGGAACTTTTCGCCTTTCAGCAATAGCTAGTCTTCTGCGAGCTTCTTGTTTATTCTTTAATTGTGGGTCGTCCTTAACAAGAGGCGAAAATTTGCCTACTAAGTCCATGGCAAATTGCCCAGCATCTTTGAAAGGTGTGGCATACTGGTCCAGCTCTTTAAGAACATATTTATTAAGTATCCCATCTACGTTTTTGTCTAAAAGAAACGCGGCCCTATTAGCGTGTCCTTCGACGGATTCTTGCAATTGCTCATCAGTTTTTAACTTCTCAACAATTATATTGTATAATGTAACAAGATTTTCAGCCTGATAAACAGGGACATTGGTTCCCTGTTGTCTCTCCAATAAAGCACGAGCAACCAGAGCATCAGACATTTGGACTCCGTTGGCTTTAGATTGACGAAGAGCTGTTAGAAAACCAGCAGGGTTGAAAACACGGTTACCTTTTTCGTCTTCGGTAAAAGACATCTGCTCCGCTAACTTGCCCGCCTTTATACTAGTGGTTCCATCGCTACGAGATAAACGAGCAAAAGGTAATTCGCTGGAATTTACAGACCTTTCTTGGATGTTTGAAAAACTGTCTTTTATGTCTTCACCAAGACGCGCACGTAGTTCGTCTCGTTTAGCTACCGTGGTGTCCGCTAAATCCTCAGTTCCTTCCAGATCAGTGACAAGTTTATCGACCGCTTCATACTGACGAATTTGGTCACGGATAGGGTCAAAAAAATCAATAGCCTCTGACTCTTTTACACTATTAATTTTAGTCTCCAAAGAAATCTCAGGAGATTCAAAGTAAGTAGAAAATGTATCTAGGTCTCCGTCTTCAAGATACCCGTCCGAAACTAACTCGTTGTATAACCCTTGTCGGATCTGTTGTTCTAAATCAACGGTGTATCCGCCTGACCCAACATAAGACTCCCGCAAGTAATTAGAATAACGAAGCTTCTTGTTTATCTCATCTTCTCTCTGACCCCCAAACTCCATAGGGTCGTTATCGATTGTGGATGACCATTCAGAAAATGGCTTAGGAGTTTCAATTGGTTTAGGGTCTACCGGATCAGACATAGCCGAAATAGGTTTGGGACTGTAATGAGATTATGTAATTATGTATTGAACAAAGAAATGGGGCCAGTTGACGGAGTCATGGCAGCGCGGGGAGGACCCACTAAAGGAGGAAGATCAGGAAATCCTCTTGCTCGATCAGCTAAAAGCTCTCGTCTTTTTTGACGGATCAATATGAGTAATGTTCCATACAACTCCATATTATCCATAGACTGTAAATCCTTATCGTAATCGTCGTCTCCAGTTACTCGTGGAACAAGGTCTTTGTATATGCTCCGCATGTTTTCTACGCTTTCTCGCGTAAACCTAGGGGGGCCGTCAATTGTATCTTGCCCTGATTCATTCGTTGGAGGCTTTATGTTTTTATCGTCCTGCGATTGTTTATTGGCCTCCGCGCCGGACACTTTTGTAGGTTTAGCATCTACTGTCATTTCAGTAGACCTGCGCCTCAGGGCCTCAAGTCCTGTCTCGTATCCTGTCAGGATATCTACTTGTTCATCTAAGTTTTGAACAAAGAAGTTGCGTTGCTCTGATTCTCTCTTCTGTTGATCCTCAAGTGCTTTTCTTTGTTCAGAAGAAACACGACCCCTACGAACACCCTCCGCAAAAGAAACGTAAGATTCTCCTTCTGGGATGCCCTCAACTAGTTTTTTAGTTGCTTCAACATTTCCAGATTGTGCCAAGCCATAGGCCAAGCCAAGCTTGCGGCTATTCTCTTTGGTAGCACGGTCCTCTATGTCTTCTTGTCTTTTCTGTTCTCTTAGATCAATGTCGTTAGTCTCAAGGGCAGAAGTAAACAGATTCCTTAATTGGGGGCTATTCGTTATCTGACCAATCATGGTCCGCTGCAAGTTGTTAATGTCTCGCGCTTTATCAAATGAACTCTTGCTGGGGTCTGTGAGAATTGTGTCTAACTTAGAAGATACATCGGGCAGACGACGTAGGGCATCTTTTTCCTGCTTTGCTTTACGGCGAGCTTCTCTCATGTCAGCCCGCGAGCGGTCAAACGCAAGTTCCTGTTGCTCCAGCCGGACGAGGTTGTTAGTCAACTCCATCGAGCGATCTTGTAGGGGCGCGATTACCTCTTGGTAGTTTTTACGCATCCTCCGCTGTTCGGAATCACGAAGCCCACCAACAGGAAAGAACTGCCCTCGCAGTCCTGCAATGTCAGAATTAAAATCAATAGACATACTACAACCCTACACTCCCTGAATACTTAGCAATACCACCAGATCTAGAACCGCCACCCAGTCTGCCTGTTCTCAACCCACCGCGAGATCTACGATTTTTTCTTTTATCCAAAATGCGTCTGGCAATTTTTCTGGCCTGATCTTCTTTAGCTTCGTTGTCTCTCATTAGATTGATCTCGTCGCGTTTTTCCATCTCGCGACGTTCGCGTTCTTCCTGAGTAACAATATTAGGCTCTGCCATTCCGGCCATCTCAGCCCCGAAGAACATCTTGTTAGCCTCGTCTGTTGCCCCAACCCGTTGCAAAGCGCGGGCTGCGCGGCGCATACGGCCTCTTTCTGAACCAAGCTCTTTAGGAGTTTCCCTCAAGGCGCCCCCGCTTCCAAGTTGGTAGTTCGTATCCTGCATCGCCTCCAGACGATCTAGCCCAGTGCGAGCCTGCATTACTCGTGAGGCTGCGTTAAATGCTTTTTGTTCCGGTGTTAAAACTTTAGATTGGTTTTTTCTCCGGCGTCTTCTATCCCGACGACTTTCTTGAGGGACCAGAGATTGGTCTAACATTGTCGGGACACGGTTAGCATCATCTAAAGTTCTCTGGACAACATTCTCTCCGTAAATAGAACCAAATTTTTTTGGATCTTCTTCTTCTTCTTCTTTGTTCCCAAAAAATTCAAACTCGCGTTTAGCCATATTACCAGAGATGTTTGCAAGCCCAGTAGCGGGCAGTAGTTTTGTCTTTTGCGGTAGCGCAGTTCATGCGGGACCTGAAATTTTTTCGACGTTTTGGATTTTTGTGCTGTCTAAAATCTTTGTAGTCACGGTGGCCGTAAGACACTTTGCGGACTTTGTCCCCTTGTTTGCCCAGAACTACAAATTTTTTCTTAGATCCAGCAGGGGCCTTTTTGGGCTTGTTGACACCAGCAAAAATTTCTCCCCTGAATTTTATTTTGCCAGAGGGTAGACGTTTAAATTTAGGTGCCGCCACAAGCAATAAATTACAATTTTGTAAAGTAATTGTCAACGGCGGTGGACTAACATCCCAGACGTTGCCAACAACCCCGATGGTAACTCGCAACTCAAAACTTACCTCTAAAGATGTGTAGTCTCATAGAAGCCTTCAATAAGACTACATTTAATCAGAGACTACTTTTGATGCCCGTTGAGGATTTCTCCTAAAGCAGCCAGCCGATCCATAGAGGCCCTAAAGCTTTTTCGCCTATATCTAGTGGGGCGATTATCAACGTCTATTTCGCAAAGGTTCGATTGAATCTCTCTTAACTCCTTGAAAATTAACTGTCTAGCCGACTCTCTTCTAATCATAGGCATGTGGTGCCTTACGTCGATTATCTTCATAACAAGCTCAAGATAAAAGGGATGTGTCAGGATTCTGCAAGGCAGAACCCAGTGACTTGATTGTTACCTGTTTCTTGAACCCTGATCCCTGACTCTCTTTCGGTGGATCAACAGCCACGAGCCCCAGCCTCTGACGCGCACAGTCAAGAGCAAGGAACGCAGCA